>Ga0268299_1000169_pt1 | contig 257618 bp, 203 predicted proteins | sample NOBtaG_FD_193484 | JGI IMG/M metagenome (GOLD analysis project Ga0268299, IMG submission 193484) | Activated sludge microbial communities from bioreactor in Nijmegen, Gelderland, Netherland - NOB reactor | ecosystem: Engineered > Bioreactor > Aerobic > Activated sludge | place: Netherlands...
GATTTTTTCAGAACGGCTTTCAATGTCAGCGCGCCTTCCAGCATCAAAAATCCGATGAAGCCCATGATGGCTGCCGGAAACCAACTGCTGACCGGCAGCCGCAACAGATTGACAGTCAATTCGCCCAGTTTGGCCTGTTCGGTGACAATTGCGCCAAACAACGCCAACCCGAACATGACGATTCCGCTGAATCCGCCTCGAATAAATCCTTTCACGTCGAATTTCGGCAAAGCGGCAATCAACGGTCAGATCAATCCGCCGAACATCGCAGCGAACAATTCCCGCCATGGAAAGTAAAACGAGACTGGGGCTTTTCCCTGCACCTGGCTGATTTGATCCGTTCCGGTGATTTCCATCTGCGCGACGGAATGCGATGAATACACCTTTTTCACTTCCGAAGCCTTGTCCGCTGGGATAAACAACGTCGGATCGTCTTTGTCGAAGCTCAAATACCGGTCATAGGTAAAAAACACCGAACGCCCCGCGCCCAGATTTTCATCCTGAGCGGTGATGACGTCTCCGCAATCGTTGAAGGCAGTGACAGACAGATTGACAGCGTTCAATCCGCTGGCGATTTGTCGCCCCGGCGAAGGAATCAATCCCAGTCGGGACGCGCGCCGAGGCGGATTGAAGTTCAACTCCAGATGGTCCGAAGCGATACCAGCAACCTGGGATTCGACAACCAAGTCTACGTTCGGATGGCAATTCGATTTCAGGTCAACCGGCAAACTGACGCTGTTCCCGGCGGGAATGCTGACTTGAGCCTGGTTAAATTCGACTTTTCCTCTGACCGGTCCGCCGAGTTTCAATGAAATCGGAATTTCCGCAGCGGCTTTTATCGGCATTTCATTTTGATCCAGCAAAAACACCTTGAACCGGTACGAATCCCGTATCACTTCGTTGACATTGTAACCCTCGATTTTCAGTCGGCTGGGTTTGGGAGCATCTGCTGGCGGTTGCCATAAGGCCGGAATCAGTTTCGGCGTTGCAGGCGCAAAGCTGAAAACATTGAATGCGTCGTTCGCTGGCAATTCCGGTTGATTCATCGCCACGGCCACAGGCAATCCGGCTGTGACCAGGCCTGGGGCTTCTACATACAACCGAACCGTGCCCGGTATGTAACTTCTAAACGTCAACGTAACCTTGTCCTTGTCTTTGGCAAATTTGCCAGTCACTTTCGCCCATTGCTGATCTTTGGCCAGAGTCAATACCTGGCCATCCAGCGGTCTGGAAATCAAAACCATCTTGTTTCGGTTTGTCCGCTGAACGGCGGTTGCAGACATGGCTTGAGTGACTTCGCTGAAACTGCTGAGCAACGTGGCGGTGACGGTCAATTGATAATCGGCGTCGGCTTTGACTCTGGTTCCGCGATAATCGAGCAGCGAAATTTCCACCTTGGCGATGGAGGAGCGCGAAATCGAAGCTGGATTGGCCGCGATTGCCAACCGGCTGGGGCCATGAACATTAATAATGGCGCTGCCGGTAATCAACCTTTCCGCTTCGGCAAACAGACGAACTACACCGCCGCGCTCCGATTTGACGCTGATCCAGATGCTGCTGGCTCCGGCGGGAAATTCGCCTTGAATGATTGCCGCTTCGCTGGTTTTGCCAAGCAGGATTCCAGACCTTTCCAGCGGCGTCCTGGTCTGCCACTGAGCTACGCGCTTTGCGGCGTTCAAATCATTGAGCGTCGTCGCCGTCAATGTGAGTTTGAAATTTGCGGGAGCGGGCGTTTGTGTTCCGCGTGAATCGAGAAACCTGATTTCGACCGAAATGCCCTGATTGATGGCGGCGATTCCACTTGGAAGCAGCGGAGCGACAAACAACCGCGAACCTTGCGCAGGAACTTGCGCCACAACCGCGGCAGCCAGCGACATAACCATCAGTGCCGCAATTGCCAGCCGTTGAAATATCCATCTTCCGGTGGTTGTAGAAATTGGCTGAGTCGTGGTTTGCAAGTCCATTGTGTTCTCCCGAATTTATGAACTGATTTATTCAATCGCTTCGTGAACCGTTTTGAACGTCCGGCTCAATTCAATGCTTCGCTCCGAACGGCGAGCCAATGGTACTTGCAGTTGGCGAATGATTCAAAACTCAACGACCGGCGATTCGTGACGTGGGGCTTGGATTCGGCCACCAGCGAACCACAAAGGAAACGCCGCCGTCGCCGAAAACGCGCAATCGCGCAAATCGCCAGCGATTGGACGCGCTCGGCGGTTCGATCATCGCCACACGATTGCGGTACACACGCGGAATTTCCAGCGTGCCCGGCGTGCCCGGCAAATCAATGGTCACTTCGCGTTCGCCCCGCACCTTGCCGCTCCATTGAATCAACTTCGGGCCGATCTGTTGCGAATCGTAATCAGCATCGCCCGGTTCCTCATCATCAGAAACTGTTTCCTGTGGTTGCCTGCGCGCTTCGGGTTGACGACGCTGCGGTTCATCATCGCGCGGGCGATTGTTGGCAATTCGATCCCGCTTGGCCGCCGAAGCGTCTTCGCTGGTGACGGTTCGGTTCGGCGTGTTGGGCGAAGTGTCCTGCTCTCTGTGTCCGATTTTGCGTTCGTCAGTTTTTTGCCGGGTTGCTGCGCTTTCCGGTTGATTTATCGGCGGCTTGGGAGCCTGCGGAGGTTTAGCAACTACAACTGCCGGAGTCGCGGGTTGATTGCCTGACGGAGACGTTTTTGCAGCAAGCGGCGTCGGCGCAGGAGTGATTGCTCTGGACGGTTTGGCCGCATCAGCGGAATTCGCCTTGCCGGAAGCTGCTGTCGAGGATGGCGAGCCGGACGCTTGGGCTGATGGGTTGGTAGAAACCACTGGAACGTTCTTTGTTGCTACTCCGGCCAACGCATCGCCCGAAAGTTGCGCAGCCAGTTCCAGCGAATCCGCGTCGCTGGCAATCGCTTCTTCGGACGCAGGCGACGCGCCGGGCAAAGCGCTTTCCAGCACCGGCAACACGCCAGAAGCCAGCCAGTGCCTGCCGAACATTGCGCCAGCCAACACGACCAGCAACATTGCCACAGCCGCCACCGCCACTCTGCGACGCCGACGACGAACCAACACCAGACGATCGGCCTCGTTTTCTGTGGCAGCATCCGACGACTCCGCGTCCGCTGATGATTCCGGCATCAGCGGAATGATGACCTGGCGCGCATTTGCCTGAAGCTGGTCTGCCAGTTCCTGAACGCTTTGCTGGCGATCTTCGGGGGATTTGGCCAACGCGCGCAAAATCACTTTTTCCAGATTCAGCGGAATTTCCGCGTTGAGTTGACGCAGTGGTTGCGGGTCCGTCTGCAAGTGATGAATGGCAATTTCCGTAGGCGTGCGACCTTTGAACGGACGTTCGCCGGTCAGCAATTCGTAAAGCACCACGCCCAGCGAATAAATGTCCGAGCGATGATCCACCGGGCGGCTCTGGCATTGTTCCGGCGAAGCGTAAGCTACAGTTCCGCTCAGAACAGAATGCTGCGTGAATGGCGGCGCTCCGGGCGGCTGCGGAAATTTGGCGATGCCAAAATCTATGAGCTTCGCTTTTGGCAAAGAGGGATTGAGGGATTGAGGGATTGAGGGAAAATTTCTATTTTCGACTTTCTCCTTCCCTCTGTCTCTCTGTCTCTCTGTCTCTCTGTCCTCAGAGAGCATCACGTTTCGCGGATTAACGTCTCGATGCACTATGTCGCGCGCGTGAACTTCGCCGAGCGCTTCGCACAATTGCAGCGCAATGGCGACAGCTTCGGCAATGTCCAGTCTGCCGCGCGCGTCCAATTCTTCGCGCAAGGTTCGCCCGCGCAAAAACTCCATCGCCACAAATCGCAAATCGTCGCCGATCATTCCGCTGTCAAACAGCCGCACAATGTTCGGGTGTTCGATGCCGGTCAGAGCCTCGGCTTCGTGGCGCATGCGTTCCAACATTTCCCGCCAGTATTTTTGCGCGGCTTCGGCATCAATCGCATAGGTCAATTCGCGCCGCACCAGTTGAGCCGGATCGCTCACCTTTACGACCACCACGCTGTCAGTCTGCAAATCCGTCGCGGCAAACACCGTCGAAAGCCCTCCCTGCCCCAACTGACGATAAAGCTTGTAACGGCCTCCGACCGTGTGATTCAGCAGTTGCGACAAATCGGGTTCATGCACCTGGGCGCAGTTCGGACAGAAGACGGCAAAGTCAGACAGTTCGCCGAAACAACGTTGGCACCGAGTCATAGCTGGCTCCTTCAAAGTTGTGTTGGAAAATTTTTCTGGAAAAGGGTGAGCGGAGTATAGACGAAAAGAATTTCGATTGTCAGCGGAAAGTTCGACTCATCAAATTTGCCATTAACCGTTCGCCATTATCCGTAAACCGAAAGGGTACGAATTTTTACCCTGAACAATAATGGTCAATGGGCAATGGTTAATTCGGTTTGCCGGTTTCACAACCCGCCGCGCAAATACGCGATAATGTCGGCGATTTGCTGTTTGGTCAGCGTCTTTTCGTAGCCTTCCGGCATCAGCGAAATCGTCGAAGCTCGAATTTCGGCAATGTTCTTTCGCAAGATAGTCACGTCGCGGTCGGCGTTGCGCAGCGTCACGGCGCCCGAAGTTTCGTTGGCCAGAATTCCGTCTTCGATGCGTCCGTCTTTGGTCGTCAGGATGTAATTGACGAATCGGCCTTCAATGGCTTCACTGGGATTCATGATCGAATTCAACAACTCTTCCTTGGTTTTGTTGTTGATGCCCGACAGGTCAGCGCCTATGCGCGGACGCCCTTGTTGCGGCACGTGGCATTTGGCACAGGTCGAAGCAAACAGATCACGTCCACGCATGACGTCGCCGGTCAGCTTCAGCGCGTCGGCGTAACTGGCGACTATGGCTTTACGTTCGTCGGTTTCTGATTTGAAAAAGCCTTGCGCGCGAGCGACCACGTCTTTGTCAGGATGATCAAACAGTTTCGCCTGCATCGCCGGATCCGCCATCGTGCGTTCGATCTTTCCGTCTTCCAGAGCTTTCAACAGAACCTTCATCCGTTCGCGGTCGCTGAGCAACGCGGCCAGCACTTTTTGGCGAATGTCCGGCGAAAATTTTTGCCATTGAGCAATCAGGTTTGACGCGATGTTGGCATCGTCGAAAGCCGCCAGCGATTCAATGGCAGCAGTTTGCAACTCAGCGTTCTGCTCAACCAGCAGTTTTTCCAGCACAGTCGAAACCGCAGCGAACTGTCCGCCACGCAACGCGCGCACAGCCGTCACGCGAGTTTTCACAGGCAAGCCGTCGTTTTGCGCATCGGCCAGCGCCTTTTGCACCAGGCCTTTCAATTCAAAAAACCGCGCTGTTTCCCAAGCCGCTTTTTGCAGAGCTTCGTTGTCGCTGCTGAGCAATTTCATCAACACTGCTTCGGCTCCGGCGACACGCAGGTTTTTGACATCGGCCAGCTTCAGGCCTCTGCTCAACCCATTGAGCGTCGGTTCAGGATCGTTGAGCGTCGCCGCTAGCTTCAACAATCCGGCCAGTTCGTTTGCGTCGTGTTTGCCACCGATCAATGCGGCCAGTTGAGAAAACAGCGGTTTACTATCGAAGCTCGGATTTTTCTTTTGGAGCAACGCGAAAAACTGCGCCGCCGAATCGTTGACCGAACTCAGCACGGCCAACCGAAACCATTGATTGTCTGCGTGCTTAATAGCCAGGTCGGCCAACGCATCCATTGCTCTGCCGTCTTTCATCTCGCCAAGTGTGAAAGCCGTTTGAAATTGAACCCGCACATCGGCGTCGCTTGCCATCGCCAACACAGCGGTTTGCGTCGCTTTCGATTTGGCGAAGTTTTCGGCCAGTCGCACGGCCTGTTCCCGAACTCGCGGATGCTGGTCTTTTAACGCTGCCAGCACCAAGGATTCATCCAGTGCCGACAAGCCTTCCAGCGTCCAAAGCGCGTGAACCTTGCCGAGCGGCGAAGCGGTTTCGGCAATCAGCGTTTTCAAAAAAGGAATAGCGGTTTTGTCCTGTCGTTCGACAATCAGCCGCTGCGCCGTCGTGCGATGCCAGCCGTTTTCATGCTCAAGCGTTTTGACCAGTTCTTCAATGCTCGCTGTGCCGAGCCGAGGTTTCAGATCGCGCTTTGTTCGAGGATTTTTCGCCGTCAGTTTGTAAATGCGCCCCAGGCTGTCGCCCTCATAAAAGTTCATGCCCTTTTTGATTTCTTCGGGAATGGATTCGGGCGTTTCGATGAACAGGCGGTAAATGTCCATGAAGTACAAATTGCCATCGGGCGCGTTGGCGAAATTGCACGGTCGAAACCATTGATCTTCCGCAGCCAGAAACTCCACGCCTTCTTTGGCGCGCGCGGCTTTGAACGTCACCCCGTCGGGAGTGAGCGTGTCGCGGTGGATCAGGTTGGCGCTGACTTCGCCGGTGAAAATGCTGTTGCGATATTCCGCAGGCCATGCGTCGCCTGTGTAAACCGTGCCACCACTGGCTCCGCTGAAATAACCGGTGAGGTATTCCGTGCGGTTCAATCCCTGTTCGTCGTAACGTTGCTGGCGCAGCGCCGTGCGCTGCTTGCGCCATTCCTGCGGACCGGTCAGCGGAAAGATTTGCGCCGGAACCTTGCCGTCTTCGTAAATGTTCAACGCGACTGCGGGGACTTCCAGCAGCGGCGCGCGGCTCAGGTATTTGTAGGGCAGGACAACTTGCCGCAAATGAGTCGTGTTTTCGGTGATGAACTCATTTCCCCATTCGTCAAAGGTCAAACCGAATTGCGCAATGCCGGAACTGTTTTCAGCCAGGTCTTTCGTCGGGTTGTAGCGAAAATCCGTTCCACGAACCAGCAGCGGCTCGCGTCCAGGGTGCGCGGGCGATGTGATGCGACCTTCGCGTCCGTGATTGGCAAAGTAAATCCAGTTATCAATGCCATAACGCGGATTGGTGATGCGCGCTTCCGGGTTCACTTTCGGAAAGCCCGTGAACAAGACTTGTTTGATGTCGGCTTTGCCGTCGCCGTCGGTGTCTTTCATCCAGAAAATGTCTGGCGCGCTGGTGACTATGACTCCGCCTTTCCACGGCAGAATGCCGCTGGCTTGTAACACCTCATCGGCGAAGATGACGACTCGTTCGTATTTGCCGTCGCCGTCATTGTCTTCCAGCAATTTGATGCGCGAACGCACAGGTTTGCCCGGCGGAGGATCGTCGGGGTAATCCAGCATTTCAGCGACGTAAATGCGCCCGTTTTCGTCAAAGACCATTTCGGTCGGCGACATGACCTGCGGTTCGGTCAGAAAGATTTCGACATTGAACTCTTCGCTGAGGAACATCTTCGCCAGCGATTCCTGAGCAGAGTAAGCGCGCTGTTCGGCGCTGTGTTGCGAAGACTTGCCGCAGGCTGCGGCGAACAACAACAGGACAACAAGAACAATTCGAGTTTGTTTCATAGGGCAGGTTTGATAAGTAAGAATTGCAACCACAAAAAGCACAAAACTGATCCTGCTTGTTTTTTGCGAGTTCTGTGCCTTTTGTGTTGTAGCGGTTTGATTACAGTTCAGCTTTTGCGCGCGCCAGTTCCTGGCGTACTTGCTCGGGAGCGGTTCCACCGGTTTGTCGTTTGCCCGCCAGCGAACTTTCCAGCGAAATGGCCTCGAACAAATCCTGCTCGAACAGCGGCGAAAACTGTTGGCATTCAGCCAGGCTCAGTTCGCCGAGTTCCCTGCCTCGTTCGATGGCGAAGACAACGATGCGACCAATGACTTCGTGCGCTTTGCGAAATTCCAGGCCTTTGCGAACCAGATAATCGGCCAGATCGGTGGCGTTGGTGTAATCCCTGATCGCCGCCGCGCGAGCGCGTTCGCGGTTGAGTTCGATGTTGCTTAAAACGGTCGCCGTCACGCGCAAACTGTCGGACAAGGTGTCAATGGTGTCGAAAAGCGTTTCCTTGTCTTCCTGCAAATCTTTGTTGTAAGCCAGCGGCAAGCCTTTCGCCATCGTCAGCATGGCCATCTGGTGACCGAACACGCGAGCCGATTTGCCGCGAATCAATTCCAGCGAATCGGGATTTTTCTTTTGCGGCATCAGGCTGCTGCCGGTGGAAATGGCGTCGCCGAGTTTGATGAAGCCGAATTCCTGCGTCGAATAAATAATCAAATCTTCGGCCAGCCGCGACAGGTGCATCATCGTCAAGGCTGCGAAGCCGACGAATTCTACGATGTAATCGCGGTCACTGACGGCGTCAATGCTGTTGCGCGTCACGCCGTCAAAGCCTAGTTCCGCCGCCATCCATTCTCGATCAACCGGAAAGTTGGTTCCCGCCATCGCCCCCGAACCGAGCGGCAGAATGTTGACTCGCTTTTTGACATCTGCGAGCCGCGCGCGGTCGCGCGACAGCATTTGAAAGTACGCCAGCAGGAAATGCGCGAACAAAATCGGCTGGGCTTTTTGCAGGTGCGTGTAACCAGGCAACGGATCGTTTTCGTAACGTTCGGCCAGTTCGATCAGTGCGCGTTGCGTGTCGCGGATGATTTCGTCCAGTCGTTCGATTTCGCCTCGCAAAAACAATCGCGTGGCCACTGCGACCTGATCGTTGCGGCTGCGCCCGGTGTGCAGCTTGTATCCAACCTGGCCGATCAATTCGACCAGCCGCGATTCGATGAAGCTGTGAACGTCTTCGGTGTTGAAAAATTCCGGGCGGTCAAGAAAGGCAGGATCGGCAATCAGTTCGCCGATTTTCTTTAAGCCGTCGGTGATGGATTGCACGTCAGATTCGGGCAACACGCCTGCTCGCCCCAAAGCGCGCGCGTGGACTGCACAGGCTTGCAAATCGGCGAAAATCAGTCGGCGGTCAAATCGAAAGCTGGCGTTGAATGCGGCAAAGTGTCTGTCGGTTTCGCCGGTAAATCGGCCTCCCCATAAATTCATAGCTGGTGGTTGGTGGTTGGTGGTTGGTGGTTGGTGGTTCATCGGCGCGCCAATTGTCACCTAACACCTAAATCGAACCAAACAACATTGGTACAATCAGGAAGAAACCACTGATGAACACGGATAAGCACAGATCAACACGGATCAAATTTTTGTGTGTATCTGTGTTCATCTGAGTGAATCAGTGTTTATCCGTGGTTAATCACCTGTCTCAATGTCACTTGTTCTGATTTAGTTCGTCCTTTTCATAACGTGAGTTTGAATGAGTTTGATGACCAGATCGGCTTCCTGTTGCGTGCCGCTGCCGGGTTCGAACACGAACTGGCGGCGTTCGCCGGTCACGTTGATAAGGTTGCTGCTGGCGGTCAGGATTTTCGATAGTTCCTTTATTTGCGCTCCGGCGACGGTGGCCAGAATCCTGTTGCTCGGATCGGTGATTTCAACCTGGCCGGGGCGAATGCGAAGCCAACCGGTGCGCGCCTCTTCCCAGCCGGTTTTCCCGTTTTTCAGCCGTGCCATTCGCCGCCACTGCGCGTCATAGGAGATTTTGACGATAGCCGCGCCATTCAACTGCACCGCCTGTTCCATCGCCTGTTCGGCTTTGGCGACATCATTTTTATTGTAAAGGTAAATGATGCCCAGAAATTCAAACGCGCCGGGTTTGCTTTTGTCCGCCATCGCCAACTCTTCCAGTTTGGCCAGAGCTTCATCCGCCGAAGCGGCGTCGCTTTCGCGGTAATTGATAATAATCTGATTGAAGCGTTCGTTGTAGACAGTCGGCGTCAAACCAAGACGCGTGACTTTCAGCGAAAACGGCATGGCGGTTCTTTTGGCTGCGCCAACCACTCGCACGCGATATTCGCCGTCGGCGGGCAATCCGCCCGCAGGATTGTTGATCTTGAACAGTCCGTTCTGGTCTTTAGTGACGGGAATTTCGGCGTTGTCCCTGTCCACAATCTGCAAACCCAGAGTCGTGTCCGAACTGAGAAGCTGGAAGGACAGCAAGTCTTCGCTTTTGGCGTTCAGAATGTAATCTTCAAACAACCCGCCGCCTGCGGCTTTTTCCGATCCACGCGGATCAATGCGTCCTTTGATTTCCTGGTCGAATACCAGCGTCGGCGTCACCGGCACAGCAGGTTTGGCCGATGGCTTCGCGCCCGGTTTCGGCGTCGGCGTCGGTTTGGCTCCAGGCAATTCGCCGGTTCCACTTTGAGCGTAAACTCGGCAATCTACACTGAACGTAGACAAGAGAATCAATGCCACAACAACGACAGGCAAAACGTTCCGTTGACTCTTCATAACTCTACATCCCTTGGAAAAGCCGGTTGTATCAGTCCGCATCCTTGGCGAGCCGAAAACCGGTCTTGGAATAATCCGGGGGGACGGAATTGGGCCAATCTTTGCGACCAGCAGGCCAACCGCTTCTGAGCGTGGCCGTCGCGTCTGAAAAATTCGTGTTGAATGAACCGCCGCGAATCACCTTCAGATTCTTGTATCCGGCGGCGGGCGGTTTGATAGCGCCGCCTGGGTACGCCTTGTAATCGCTGGAAGTCCATTCCCAAACGTTGCCGATCATATCCAGCGCGCCAAACGGACTCGCTCCCTTGGTGAACTGGCCGACCGGCGCAAGCTGATTCAACCCGGCGCCGTCTTTCAACACGTTGGCCACGTCGTCCAGCCATTTCGTACCCCACGGATACAGATTGTCGGGGTTCGATCCGCGAGCGGCGTATTCCCATTCTTCTTCGGTGGGCAATCGCTTCCCAGCCCACTTGGCAAAGGCAGTGGCGTCTTCCCAACTGACATCGGTCACCGGAAGTTTTTCGTTTCCCGCCGGAACCGTTACGCCATTCCACGAAGGCGGAGCGGTGTAACCAGTTTGGGTGATAAACGCCTGATACTCTTCGTTGGTGACTTCGGTTTTGCCGATGTAAAAGGCTTTGAGCGTGACGACGTGCGACGGAGCTTCGTTTTCCTTGCCGTCGTCGCGTCCGACCTGTAACACGCCGTTGATGACCAGAGCCATTCCTTCCGGCGCAGATGCTTGCGGAAATTGATTGCCGGATGTTCCAGACGAAGCCGACGTTGACGCCGTCTGCGAAGTCGAGTTCGTTACGGCGGAAGGCTTTTCTTCACCACCGCCCAGCATCCACGCGCCAAACACAGCCAGCAGCAACAACAATGCTCCAACGCCGATCAGCAATGGCGTGCGCGATTTTGCTGCAGCCGGTTCGGCAGCTTTGGCAACTGAAGCCGGTTTTGCAGCCGTAAAAGGTTTAGCGCTCTCAACAGGTTTGGACGGCTCAGCTTGGGCCTGCTTGTCTGTTTTGTCTGCTTTCTTTTCTGGCTTGGGAGTTTTGACTTCTTTGACGACAGGCGCAGGCTCTTTTGCAGCAGGCGTAACCGGTTCAGGCGTTTCCATCACCTGAGTTTTCAGATCAACCGTGCCAAGTTTCTGTTCGCCGGTCGTTTTAGATGAAGTCAGAACTTCAGTTCCCGATGAAGGCAACGCATCCGTCGCCGATTTTCCCAGTGTGTCAGTCGCAGAAGGACTGACAACCGTCTCGTAACTCTGCCGCGAAGTTTCCAGGCGAGGTTGGCCACCAGTGGTCGCCGCCGGCTTCAAGACTTCTGTGGAGTTTTCGTTGCTGACGACTGGCGGCGTGACAGTTTTTTGTTCGCCGGAATCGCTGAACCGCACGGTCGAACCTTCGTAGTTGGCTTCGCTGCGCAGAGCCAGATCGAAATCGCGCGCCAATTCGATGGCGTTCTGTGGCCTTGAATTCGCGTCTTTGCTCATCGCGCGCAAAACCACGGTTTCAATCGCCGGGTTCAATATCGGGTTCAGTTCGCGCAATGGGCGAGGCTGTTCAGTGACGTGTTTGATCGCCACTCCTGTCGGAGTTTTGGCGACGAAAGGCACAACTCCGGTCAGCATTTCGTAAAGCACGACGCCGAGACTGTAAATGTCCGAACGCGAATCGGCTTCTTCGCCCTGGCATTGTTCGGGCGACATGTAATGCGGAGTTCCGATGACGGTGCCGACGTTGGTCAGGCGCTGCTCTTCGATGCTGAGCGAGTCCAGCGCCTTGTCGGCCAGTTTGGCGATGCCGAAATCCAGAATCTTGACGTGGTCTTCGTCGTCGTGAGTGTCGAGCAGGTAAATGTTGTCCGGTTTGATGTCGCGGTGAACGATGCCGTTGCGATGTCCGGCGTCGAGCGCGGCGCAAGCCTGCCTAATGATGCCGTACGTTCGGCGGGGCACGATCGTCCCTGATTCCACCAGCAATTGGCGCAGGCTGCGACCGATCAACAACTCCATGACTATGTAAGCCGTGCCGTCCGTGTCTTCGCCGAAATCGTGAATGACCACAGCATTCGGGTGGTGGAGCATCGCGGCGGCGCGGGCTTCACGATAAAAACGCTGGCGCGTTTTTTCGTTTTCGATCACGTCAGGGCGCAGCACCTTGACCGCTACGGTGTCACCGATATGCAACCGACGAGCGCGATAAATTTCGCCCATTCCTCCACTGCCAATGCACTGGTCGAGTTGGTAACGCCCGCCCAGCACTCGACCGACCTGCGTGCCGACGGCAGTGGGTTTGACGGATTCTCCATTGTCGGAATCGGCAATTCGCGTCTTAAGGTGATCGGTACTGGGTACGGCGGTATCGTGGGACGGGGTTTCAGGCGGTGTCATTTTGGTTGCGACTAAACCCGTACCGCAAGCGTCGCACTTCGTCGCGCCCGCAGCCAATTTAGTTCCGCAGTTCGTACAGTAAGTCATGAATCTCTGTTCGACTCCATTTGCTCAAATGCAAAAGTCTAAAAAAGCAATCGCGTACCGGCTGTTTTATTTTGGCGAGGCCAATGAACACTCACAAAAAAGCGTGTGTAGTCTAAATCAATCTCTGCGAGATGCAAACTTCGCGGTCGGTTGTCAGTTTTCGGTGGACGGTGGCCGGGCTTCGCCCATAGAACAGACAACCGGTCACCCATCACCGACCACGGTTCAGGCTGTCTGCCGCCAGCGCACGAACAATGGCTTCGACGGTGTGTTCTTTCGGCTGAATGTGAACATCCAGTCCGTGCAGATGCGCGGCTTCGGCGGTAACCGGCCCAATGCAGGCCACGCAACAGTTCATCAGGTGCGGCGTCAGATGATCGGTTTCCAGAATCACCGCCAGATTCGCAATCGTCGAAGGGCTGGTAAACAGTATGTAATCGGCAGCGGCGTCTCGAATCAGATTCATGACTTCCCTGCCGGACGAAGCAGGCAAAACAGTCTGGTATGCCTCCACCACTTCGACGTACACGCCGATTTTCTCCATCGCCGGACGAATCACGTCGCGCGTGGTTTTAGAGGCGGGCAACAGCATCTTCGATCCGCGCAAACGCTGGCCGACGCCGAATCGTTTGATGAAATCTTCAACCAGCGCTTCGGCGGTAAAGCGTTCGGGCATCACATCCACCGAGATGTTTTCACGCATCAACCGTTCGGCGGTTTTTCGACCTACCGCGCAAACCTTGTGCGCCATCAATTCAGCGCGCCCGTGCCCGGTTTCGTCCAACCGTTGCAGAAAGTATTCAACGCCGTTCGCGCTGGTGAACGCCAACCAGTCGAACCAGCTTAGCTTCGCCAACGCCGTGTCCAGTTGCTCCCAGCTTGTCGGCGATTTGATTTCAATCGTCGGGCAGGCGATGACTTCCGCGCCGAGCTTTTCCAAAAAGCGAACCATCTCGCCGCTTTGTTTCGGCGACCGTGTGACAATCACTTTGCGCCCGGCCAGCGGCAAAACCGGATCAACCACGACTTTAGAAACAATCTCTTTCTGATTACTCTGCGCTGCCTCTGCATTCTCTGCGTCTCTGCGGTGAGAAGGCTTTTCTTTTGTCGCTTTCCCCTCCAGCAAATCCCACGCACCGGCTTGAATCAAAAGTTCGGCCAATTGCGCGCCAAGTTCTTCCGCATGATGCGCGGAGCCTTCCGCCTGCAATCGAATCACATCACTACCGGCGACATCGGCAACCAAGGCTTCCAGCCGCAATCGCTCCTTGCCGCCTTCTGAACTGACAATGCCGAGCGCGGCAATCGGCACGGCGCAACCTCCGCCGAGTTCGCGCAGCACAGCGCGTTCGGCTTCAGCGGCAAAGCGCGTCGGCCAATGATTCAACGCTTCCAGCAACAAATTAGTCCGTTGATCGTCCACGCGGGATTCAATGCCAAGCGCCCCCTGTCCGACGGCAGTCATCATTTCCGCCGGATCAATGCGCGCCGAAATGCGGTCGGCAAATCCCAGCCGAATCAATCCCGCCGAAGCCAGAATGATAGCGTCGTATTGGCCTTCGTCCAGTTTGCGCAACCTGGTGTCCACGTTACCGCGCAATTCCAAAACTTGCAGGTCTGGCCGCTGATGCAGCAACTGCGCTCGGCGGCGCAAACTGCTGGTTCCGACGCGAGCGCCGTTTGGCAAATCCCGAATCGCCTTGACGGTTCCGTGCAATGCCGCAGAACAAATCAACGCATCGCGCACATCCGCGCGTTGGGTGATGGCGGCAATGTGCAATCCAGCGGGCAAGGTGGTCGGCAAATCCTTCAAACTGTGAACAGCCAGATCAATGCTGCGATTCAGCAAAGCTTCTTCGATTTCCTTGGTGAAAACGCCCTTGCCTGCACCGGCCAATCCGGCCAGCGAGGCTTCCTGCATCTTGTCGCCAGTGGTTTTGATGATCTCGATTTCGACCGCCAGGCCCGGATGCAGCCGTTCGAGTTCCTGCTTGATCCAGTTGGATTGCCACAGCGCCAGTTTGCTGCCGCGTGACCCGATAATCAGATTAGGCATGTGCGTCATTAAACCAGCAGAAAAACCGATAGGCAATACAACGATTGTCGGCTTCTGCCTCTTTGAGTATAGTTGCCGCTCGCAACCGAGCAGTTCAAATCTATCAACAGGAGTTCAGCCCATCACGCATGGCAAATTACGTCAGCCAGATCGCCGAACACATTCGCAACGAAGTCCACAAAGTCATCGTCGGTCAGGACGCCATCATTGACCAAATACTTATCTGTCTGCTGGCCGAAGGCCACGCCCTGCTGGAAGGCGTGCCGGGCACAGCCAAGACGCTGATGGTCAAAACGCTCTCGCGTATTCTGGGCGCAGGTTTCAACCGCATACAGTTCACGCCGGATTTGATGCCGTCGGACATTACCGGCACGAACGTCTTCAACGTAGCCACGTCGCAATTCACGCTGCGGCACGGGCCGGTGTTTACGGACATTCTGCTCGGCGACGAAATCAATCGGACTCCGCCAAAAACCCAAGCCGCTTTGCTGGAAGCGATGGAAGAGCGTCAGGTGACGATTGACGGCGAAACTCATTTGCTGTCGCCGCTGTTTCTGGTGCTGGCGACGGAAAACCCGATTGAATACGAAGGAACCTATCCGCTGCCCGAAGCCCAGCTTGATCGCTTCCTGTTCAAGATACTGATTTCTTATCCCAGCGCCGAAGACGAACAACAGATCGTCGCCAACTGGCAATCGGGCTTCAACGCGCGCAAGCTGGAAAACGTGCCGCTGGTCATGCTGGACGATCCGGCGGTCATTCCGCAGTGTCGAGCCGAAGTCCGCAAGATCAACGTCGAACCGAGCGTACAACATTACATCGTCAATCTGGTGCGTCGCACGCGCGAACATCCCAGTTTGCTGTGGGGAGCCAGCCCGCGCGCATCGGTGGCGCTGCTCCTGGCCAGCAAAGCTCTGGCGGCATTGCGCGACCGCGAATTCGTCACGCCCGATGATGTGCGCGACGTGGTTCATCCGGCGCTGCGCCACCGCGTTCTTCTACGCTCCGAAGCCGAAATCGAAGGCATCACCGAAGAAGCCGTGCTGGATGAAATCGTCACCGCGGTGGAAGTGCCGCGCTGAAAAATCAAAAGGCAAATATCAAAAGTGAAAAGGCAAAAGGCGACACTTTTCATTTTTGCTTTTTGATATTTGCCTTTTTGCCTTTTGATTTTCCCGAATGATTTTCACCCGAAGATTTTTCATCCTCTTTGCGCTTGGGGTATTGCCACTGCTGGCGATGTGGACGGGGTTTGCTGTTCGGACAAATTTGAAGTGGGGGCTGATTGGCTACGACTTGTTTTTGCTGGCGTTGGCTTTCGTTGATTACAAACTGACTGAAAAAGAGTCCCTGATTGAAATCCGCCGAGTGATGCCGCGCCGGTTCATGATCGGCGAAGAAAACGAAGTGCAGGTGCATCTCAGGCTCAAACTCGCCCGGCGACGTTCCCGCGCTCCGATGTTCACGATCAAGGACGAATATCCGCCCGAACTGGAATTGCGCGGCGAACGGTTGCTGACTGCCAAAACGCGACGTTCGCGCAGCGGCGAAGCCGAAGCGATGGCGGGCTACAAACTTTATGCGGCGTCGCGCGGAGATTACGGCTTTGGCAATGTGTCATTGCGCTGGCGTTCACCGTTGGGATTGGTCGTCAAACAAGTCAGTCTGCCGGCGGCGGAAAGCGTCAAGGTTTATCCGAACATCAACGAAGCCAAACGATACGAATTATTCGCGCAACGCAATCGCCAGTTGATGGCCGGAATGCGGCGAACGCGATTGCGCGGTCAAGGCCGCGAATTCGAGAGCCTGCGCGATTACGTGCTCGGCGATGAGTTGCGGCATATTTCCTGGACGGCGACGGCAAGACGCGGCAAGTTGACCACTCGCCAATACCAGATCGAACGCAACCAGAATATCGTCGTCATGATTGACGCTGGGCGATTGATGACTTCGCGCATCGAACACCTGTCGAAACTCGATCACGCCATCAACGCAGCGCTGGCCATTGGCTACGTGGCAACAAGCGGAGGCGACAATGTGGGTTTGCTGGTGTTCAATCGGCAGGTCATCAGCTATCTGCCGCCGCAACGCGGTCACAGCCAGTTGTCGGCAATGACCGAAGCTCTGTACAGCGTTAAAGCCCAGATGATAGAACCGTCTTACGCGCGCGCGTTCCAGCATCTGTCGCAAAACTGCAAGCGTCGTTCGCTGGTGGTGATTCTGACCGATCTGGTTGACCGCGACGCTTCGGCGGAATTGCTGGCCTACACGGCGGCGCTGCTGCCACGCCATTTGCCGTTGATCGTCACCATCGGCGACAACGATTTGCGCGCGCTGGTCGCCGCCGAACCGAAATCGGTTGCGGATGTTTACAAACAAAGCGTTGCCGAAGAATTGCTGCAACAGCGCGAAGAAGCTCTGGCCAGAATTACGGAACTCGGCGGATTGGCGCTGGATGTGCAGGCCGTGCAGTTGTCGTTTCAACTGGTCAACAAGTACCTGGAAGTAAAAGAGCGAGGGTTGCTGTGAAAGCCGCCCTCGCTCTTTTATTTTTGATTTTTTTCTGGCCGCTCATCAATGAATCAGGCGAATTGTGAACGGATAGCGATAATGCTCTCCGTTATTGGCCTTCAAAGTGGCGATGATCGTCAGGACTATTCCTCCGATGAAGACCACTGCCAGCAACAGGAATCCGATCAACACAAGCACCAGAATACCGCCGACGATGGCGTAAATGATCAGCGAGATTTGAAAGTTCAATGACTCTTTGGCCTGGTCGGCGACAAACTGTGACTGGTCTTTTTTCACCAGCCAGATAATCAATGGCGCCAGGATGTTTCCGAATGGAACTCCTATGAATCCGGACAATGCCAACAGATGAGACAACATTCCCCAGGTGCGCTCCTCACTCGAAACGGCGTACATACGTTACCTCCGTAAAAATTGGTAAAGGGTCGGTTGATTGCTTTTGAACTGCAAGCGGCGGCAAGTATGCGCAAGACTGGCCGTATTCACAAGAATCAATTCAAGTAATTTCTGACTTTTATTGGCAAGCCGATGTCTGCTTGCTACACTCGCGGCCTATGATGGATAGAGCAAGAATTTTGATTGTGGACGATGAGCAAGCCGCCCGTGTTGGGTTGAGCGAGATCATCTCGGTTTGGGGTTACGAAACACAAACGGCAAGCGACGGATTGGAAGCGTTGGAAATCGCCGCCGACTTTCATCCGACGGCGGTCGTGACAGATGTGTTTATGCCTCGGTTGGATGGATTCGGACTGCTCACCAGATTGCGCGAAGAGCACCCGGAAACCGCCGTCATTTTGTTGACCGGCCAGGGCAGCATCGAAGACGCCGTTCGCGCGGTGAAAGAAGAAGGCGCGTTTTATTACTTTGAAAAACCGATCAATACCCGCCAGTTGAGCGTCGTATTGCAACGCGCCATCGAACAAGCGGCTTCGCGGCTGGAAAACACGCGGTTGCGGCGGCAACTGGGCGAATACGGTGTGTTCGGCAAACTGATCGGCAATTCACAGGTCATGCGTCAGATTTATACGACCATCGAACAGGTCGCCAGTTCCGCCGTTTCGGTCTTGATTACCGGCGAATCCGGCACCGGCAAGGAAGTCGTTGCGCAGAGCATTCACCAGCTCAGCCCGCGCGCATCGCGTCCTTTTGTCGCCATCAACTGTTCCGCCATTCCCGAAACTTTGATGGAATCGGAACTCTTCGGCCACGAACGCGGCGCGTTTACAGGCGCAATCGCCAAGCGCGAAGGCTGTTTCGAACTGGCCAACACCGGCACATTGTTTCTGGACGAAATCGCCGAAATGCCCGCGATGCTGCAAGCCAAACTGTTGCGCGTGCTGGAAGAAAGAAAAGTTCGCAGGCTTGGCAGCGCCAAAGAAGTTCCGGTGGACGTTCGCGTGCTGGCCGCAACGAACAAAGACCCGCACGAAGCCGTGAGGCGCGGCGAAATGCGCGAAGACCTGCTGTATCGTTTGAACGTCATTCACGTCAAACTGCCTCCGTTGCGCGAACGCCGCGAAGACATTCCGCTGTTGACCGAATACATGGTCAAAGAACTCAGCAATCGCCATAACCGCCCGGCCAAACTGGTTTCGACCGAAGTGCTGGAAATCTTTTCGCGTTTCCCCTGGCCCGGAAATGTGCGTGAATTGCGCAACGTGGTTGAACACGCCGTCATCGTCTGTGACAGTCAGCGCATTGAAAAACAGCACCTTTCGCCGCAGATGTTCGACGGACGTTCGTTGAAAAACGAAGACTCGATCACGCTGCCCGTTCCGATTTCGCTGGATGAAGCCGAGCGCCAATTGATCCTGAAAACGCTGATTCGCACGAACAACAACAAAACCCGCGCGGCGGATTTGCTGAACATCAGCCTGAAAACCCTGCACAACAAATTGAAGGCTTACCGCGAAGAAAACGAAGAGTAAGTGAGCCTTTGAAAACAGATGGCAACGACGGATGAAAACCAGATAGAGGCAAGCGCCACCGACGACCAGATGGACGAACGGCTGTATTCTTTCGCCAAGCTGGATCAATACACCTTCAAACAACGAGTGATTATCCGGCTGGCGGGGTTTCTGCTGCACTGGCTGGTTCGCTTGATCGGAACCACATTGAAGTTTGAAGTCATTGGCCGCGAACATCACAGTGAGAACAGACCGCTGGTGTATTGCTTCTGGCATAACCGCATTCCTACGGCGACATATTTCTGGCGATGGCGAGGCATTGTAGTGATGTCGTCGCAAAGTTTCGATTCGGAATACATTGCGCGATTCATTCAACGGTTTGGTTACGGCACGGCCAAAGGCAGTTCAACGCGCGGCGCGCGAGCCGGTTTGATTCAGATGATTCGCGCCGTTCGGGCGGGCAAAAGCGCGGCATTCACTGTGGACGGGCCTCGCGGGCCGATTTATGTCGCCAAGCCCGGAGCGTTATTGCTGGCGGCAAAATCCGGCGCGCCTATTCTTCCCTTTTCGATCTCGCTGGATCGTTGTTGGCGTTTGAAAAGCTGGGATCGCATAGAAATCCCAAAACCGTTCGCTCGCGCGTTGGTCGTCATCGGCCAGCCAATTTTTGTCAAAGACGGAAACAGCGAAGCGGAACTCGAACGTTTTCAACAGGCTCTGGAAGCCGTGCGCGATCAAGGCGAAAGGCTGATCACCGAACGCTCCGCCCTGGCTTCCGAGAAGCCAACCTCGCTCGGTTGACAAACCTTTGACCGAAAATATAATTACGCGCTTTGTCGCTGCTGGAAACATTCAAGAGGAATTATGTTCATCTCGTTATCGCGCTTGCCTGCTGATGGATTGTCATTTCATCATCAGTATGAGGCAGGCGAACTGGACACCAGCGAGCACGAGTTCGAGATCGTCAGTTTGCCGGAAGTGACCGGGCGCGTAGATCGCGCCGGAATGGATATGCGGGTTCGCGGAACCGTCAAATCCGCTTTGATCGCCACCTGCGACCGTTGTTTGACCGATGTGACAGTTCCAGTGGATGCGCCCTTCGACTTGATTTATGTTCCAGAAGACCCCGGCGCAAACCACGTGGGCGAAACCGAATTGCACGACCGCGACCTTGATCTGGTGGTTTACGAAAACGAACAGATCAAGGTGGACGACCTGGTGGTGGAACAGTTGGAACTGAGCCTGCCGACCAGAGTGCTTTGCCGCGAAGATTGTCGCGGGCTGTGTTCGCAATGCGGCGCAGATTTGAATTTTGAACAGTGCAACTGTCAGGAACCGATTGATCCTCGGTGGCAGGCGCTGGCCGATCTGAAAAACAGTTCGGAAAAAGAAACCTGATTGAACTTATCGAAATACCTGGAGAACAGACATGCCGAATCCAAAACGACGACATTCAAAATCGCGTAGCCGCAAACGCCGCACGCACGATTCGCTGAACCGAATCCAACTGTCCAACTGCCCGAATTGCGGCAATAAAAAATTGCCACATCGCGTTTGCTCCCGCTGTGGATTTTACGGTGGCCGCACCGTGATCGAAGGCAAAGAAACAATCTGAAGAGTCTGAAAGGCGAATGTCGAAACGAAAGCTTCTCGATGTTCGCCTTTCGTATGTCTACTGCCGCCAGCTTCTACATAATAAGAACCCTGCTTGGCTTCAATGCTCACCACCATCGCTGTTGACGCTATGGGCGGAGACAACGCCCCCGCCATAGAAGTTGAAGGCGCCATTCAGGCCGCGCGAGACCTGCGCGTTCGCATTCTGCTGATCGGGCGCGAAGAACAGATTCGTGCGGAATTGGCGCGCCAGGGAGTTCCCGATCCTCGCAAACAGCGACTCCACATCGAAATCGTCAACGCCACAGAAGTCATCACCATGGACGATCCGGTCGCGCAAGCCGTTCGGCGAAAACGCGATTCGTCCATACGTGTGGCCGCTCGTCTGGTGCGCGAAGGCAAAGCCCACGGATTAGTCAGCGCCGGAAACACCGGCGCGGTGATGGCGACTTCAGTGTTGATGCTGGGCACATTGCCTTCGGTTGATCGTCCCGCGCTGGCTGGCATCTTCCCCACGCTGAAAGGCAATGGCACGGTTTTGCTGGACGTTGGCGCCAATGCCGAATGCAAACCGGAGCATTTGCAGCAATTCGCCATTATGGGTTCGGTGTATTCGCGCTCGATTCTGGGCGTTCGCTCTCCGCGCGTAGGGCTGATGAGCATTGGCGAAGAAGACATCAAAGGCAACGACCTGACCAAGGAAACATTGCATTTGATGAAAGAAGCTCCGATCAACTTTATCGGCAACGTCGAAGGGCGAGACATTTTCACCGGCGACGTGGACGTGATTGTCAGCGACGGTTTCACCGGCAACGTCATACTGAAAACCAGCGAAGGCCTGGTTGAAGCGATTATGGGATTGCTGAAAACCGAACTTGGGCAGACCTTGCTGACGCAAACCGGCGCGATTCTTTCGCGGCAGGCGTTTCGCAGCGTCAAAAAGCGATTGGATTATTCCGAATTCGGCGGCGCGCCGCTGCTCGGTTGCAGGGCGATTACGGTGATTTGTCATGGCAGTTCGACGCCCAAAGCGATTCGCAACGCCATTCGCGTCGCCAAAGAATTCGTCAAGGAAAAGCTGAGCGAACGCATTGAAAGCGAAATCAGCGAAATCAGTCTGATTCAGTAGTCTGAAGTCGGTAGTTGTGCCGCTGCTGACTACCGACTACCGACTACCGACTACTCTGTATGAGCAAACTGGCATTCATCTTTCCCGGCCAAGGTTCGCAGCACGCCGGAATGGGGCGTGACCTGGCCGACAACTTCCCGGTCGCCAAAGCTGCTTTTGACGACGCGGACGCGGCGCTGGGCTTCAGCTTGAGCGGACTTTGTTTCAATGGCCCAGAAGAAGATTTGCAACTGACGGCCAACACGCAACCGGCGATTTTGACGGCTTCGATTGCGGCGTTTAGCGCGTTGTCGGAAAAAGGCGTCAAGCCGGATTTCGTCGCCGGACACAGCCTGGGCGAATATTCGGCGCTGGTTGCCGCCGGAGCGTTGAATTTGACCGATGCGGTCAAACTGGTGCGGCGGCGCGGGGAGTTTATGCAGGAAGCAGTGCCGGTGGGCTTGGGCGCAATGGCCGCGATTCTGGGAATTGACGCGGAGAAGGTTTCCGAAGCCTGCGCGGCGGCATCTCAAAGCATTGGGCAGGGACAATCGTGCGCTCCGGCGAATTTCAACTCGCCTTCGCAAATCGTCATCGCCGGTCACAAGGAGGCCGTCGAACGCGCGGTCGAAGAATGCAAAGCCCGCGGAGCCAAACGCGCGATGCTGCTGAAAGTCAGCGCGCCGTTTCATTCGGCGCTGATGATGCCAGCTCAAGAACAGATGACCGAGCCGTTGAATGCCGCGACTTTCAACGACCTGAGCTTTCCAATCGTCAACAACGTAGATGCGGCAATCGTCAACAGCGGCGCGATTTCGCGCGAAGCCCTGATTCGGCAAATTTCTGCGCCAGTCCGCTGGACCGCCAGCGTTGAAAAATTGCTGACCGAAGGTGTCGAAACTTTCGTTGAAGTCGGGCCGGGAAAAGTTCTCTGCGGCCTGGTCAAAGCGATTGCCAAAGACGCTGGCAAAGAAGTAAAACTGCTCAACGTTGAAGACCAAACCAGCTTGCAAGCGACGCTTGAAGCCTTATCAAACTAAACAATGTTCAATCTTTCAGGACAAATTGCGTTGGTGACGGGCGGCTCGCAAGGCATTGGCCGAGCCATCGCCCTGACCCTGGCTGAACTCGGCGCGGATGTGGCGGTGATGGCTCGCACGCTGGAAAAATGCGAAACCGTTGCCGAAGAAATTCGCGCCAAAGGCCGTCGAGCCGTCGCCGTTCGCGGCGATATGGGCAACGCCGAAGAAATCAAGGCTGCCGTCGCCAAAGTTGGGGAACAGCTCGGCCCGATTTCGATTCTGGTCAACAACGCCGCCATCACGCGCGACGGACTGATGCTCAGAATGAAGCAGAACGATTGGGACGAAGTCATAAACACCAATTTGACCGGCGTGTTTCTGATGACGCAGGCCGTCTTGCCGATGATGACCAAAGCTCGTAAAGGCCGCATCATCAATGTGACTTCGGTTGTCGCGCAAATGGGCAATGTCGGCCAGGTCAATTACATTTCGGCCAAGTCCGGCCTGATCGGATTTACAAAGGCCGTGGCGCGCGAATACTCCTCGCGCAACATCACGGTCAACGCGGTTGCGCCCGGTTTTATAGAAACGCCGATGACTCAGGTACTCGGCGAAGCGGCGCGCAACGCGATGCTCGAACAAATTCCGTTAAAACGACCGGGAACCGATCTTGACGTGGCTTACGCGGTTGCGTTTTTAGCCTCAGATGAGGCAGGCTATGTTACCGGTCAGGTTATCAATATCAATGGTGGAATGTATATGTAATGGGATTTGGAGTTTGGGATCAGGGGATGGCTCATCCTCGGCCTCCAACTCCTCGCTCCTGACTCCCACCCCCTAAACTAAATACTACTTGGAGGAATTCATGGCAGATTCAATCGTGGAAAAGGTAAAACAAATCATTGTGGATGAACTCGGCGTGGACGAAGCGGAAGTCACCGAGAACGCGCGGTTCATTGACGACCTGGGCGCGGATTCGCTCGACACAGTCGAGTTGGTGATGCGATTTGAGGAAGAGTTCGGCATCGAAATCCCTGACGAAGAAGCCGAAAAAATTCAGAGCGTGGGCGACGCTTTCCGTTACATCGAAGAGCACAGAAAGTAAGCTTCACTTCCGGTCACAGGATTTGACCGCAAGCTTGGCAATCCTGCTATGACCCTTTCGCCAACACAGAAATGAGCCACAAAAAGGCACAAAACTTGCAAAAGCCAGGTGTGACTTGGATTCCTTTTGTGATGCGTCGTCCTTTTTGTGGCTGATTGTCTTTTACAGCATTCGTAACCGGGGCGATAGTTCCCGCGTAAGCGCCGGTCGCCGGACATTCGGCCTTCGGTCGCGAGCGTTTGCGATGCTGCAATCTCTTACAAGGGGAAGGAAGTCTTGAGCAACGAAATTATCAAAAAGCGGGTTGTCGTTACCGGTCTGGGGTTGGTCAGTCCGCTGGGCAACAATACCGAAGAAACCTGGGCGGGGTTGATCGCCGGGCGCAGCGGCGTAGATTACATCGCGCGTTTCGACACCAGCCAGCACAAAGTCAAATTCGCTGCTGAAACCAAAAACTTCGATCCGGGAAAATTCATCGAGAAAAAAGAGCTGAAGAAAATGGACTATTTCATTTTCTTCGCCATCGCCGCTTCCCGCGAAGCTTTGGAAGATTCCGGGTTGAGAATCAGCGAAGACAACGCCGAAATGATCGGCACGTACATTGGCAGCGGCATCGGCGGATTCGGAGTCTTTGAACGCGAACATACCAAGATGCTGGAAGGTGGTCCGGATCGGATTTCGCCGTTTTTCATCCCGGCTTCGATTGTCAATCTGGCATCGGGGTATGTTTCGATTTACACCGGCGCCAAAGGCCCGAATACGGCCACGGCAACCGCGTGCAGTTCCGGCGCACACGCCATTGGCGACAGCTTCAAAATCATCGAGCGCGGAGACGCCACTGCAATGATCTGCGGCGGTTCGGAAGGAGCGATCACACCAATGTCGGTCGGCGGGTTTGCGGCGATGCGCGCGCTTTCGACTCGCAATGACGACCCGCAACGCGCTTCGCGTCCCTTCGATAAGGACCGCGACGGATTCGTCATCGGCGAAGGAGCAGGCATTTTGGTTCTGGAAGAATTGGAACACGCCAAAGCTCGCGGCGCGAAGATTTATGCCGAAATCGTCGGGTACGGAATGTCGGCGGATGCTTTTCACATCACATTGCCTGATATGGACGGTCCTCGTCGTGTGATGTTGAAAACCGTCAAGGACGCAGGCATCGAACCAAACCAGGTGGATTACATCAATGTTCATGGAACTTCGACTCCGGTCGGAGACGTCAACGAAACCAAAGCGATCAAAGCCGCCTTTGGCGAACACGCTTATAAACTGGCGCTCAGTTCGACCAAGTCCATGACCGGACATTTGCTGGGCGGAGCTGGCGGGTTGGAAGCTGGCGTTACGGCGTTGGCGGTTTATCATCAGACCCTACCTCCGACCATCAATTACGAAACCGCCGACCCGGAATGCGATTTGGATTGCGTACCGAATCAGGCGCGCCAGTCCAAAGTCACTTACGCACTGTCTAACAGTTTCGGGTTTGGCGGAACCAACGCAGCGCTGCTGTTCAAACGCTACGAACCATAAACAACCCATCATCTCAACAGATCAAAAGCGAGCCAGAGATTAGAAACTCGGCTCGCTTTTGTCTTTTCCATACTGCACCAAGATCAAACACTTCAGAAATTTTTCGGCCTGAATAACTACACAACTCAACCAAAGCTATCTGCTCCATGCGCGCGCTTAAGCGGTTAAGATCAATTATTTCAGCGCTGTCGTTGATTTCCAGTTGTTGGCACAGGCATTGCTGGAGAAAACGCATCTTTACGCGGTAAAAAATTCGCAGTTGAGAAAACAATACCCTGAACTAATTAACGCGGAGGACAAACCAATGTCGAACCGTAGACACAAAATAATGGTCGTAGAAGATGATTTGAATCTGCGATTGACGCTGACTGAGCTTTTGCGCTTGCAAGGATTTTCCGTTGTGACAGCACGTGACGGCGACGAAGGATACTTACAGGCTTTGGCGCATCAACCCGATCTGATTATCACTGATTTGCAAATGCCGGTCTTGGATGGAATCGAACTGGCCAGATTGATTCGGCGTGAACGCGGCAAATTGAGCGGGGTTCCGATCATCGCACTCAGCGCCGCATTGAACGAATTCAATCTACCGGAAAAAATGAGCACCGGAATTGACAAGTTTGTTGACAAATCGGTTTTCAATTGCACCAGCCTGATGGACGACGTCAATTCTCTGTTGGGTTTGAAAGTTCGGGCGACCACAGTGTAGCCCAACCAGTTAGGCAGGTTTGATAAGCTTGCAATTGGCCTCTAGCATCCCGCCCCGTCGAGCTTTTCAATCCTGCCTACTTCTCAGAACTCACCAGGTCATAAAATTCCCGATGAATAAACGGCAGCAGCGCAAAGACGACTGCCGGTTTGTATAAATCCAGCCGCGTCACCACTCCATCCGATAAAATTCCAATCGCGCCATCCTGTTGTTTTGAATTTGAACGGCCAAAAAACCGATCATCCGCTTCGCCAAGCTCTATGCCCTCTCTAACCAGTTGAGCAATCGGCTCCGGCAATAAAAATCTCCCCGATTGTCCCCTTCCCAAACGACTGTTTCGGTCAACGATGACAATCCAGGCATAAGCCCACATCCCATCTTCCGCATCCAGCGTTCCGCCTTCCAGCCCAACGCCAAACTGCGCTTCGGGAGTTTTTTCCAACGCCTGACGCGCTCGATTGAGCGCTCCCAGAAACATTTCGTGATCGGATTCAGGTTGCGCGCTGACGCCGGAGTCTGTTTTAACGCCCACAGCTTGAGCTTCCGGCCAAAAAGCCTGAGCGGCTTCGGCAACGCAATTGATTTTGACTGGATTTTCAGAACCGACGGCAAACAGAGGTGTAAATTGCATAAATGATTTTTTGCCAGTTGAAACCTGTTGAAGTTTGAAGTCAGGCTCGTAAACTAGCACAGCTTGACAAAAGCGAACAACGAGAGGATTCCGCCGATGCAAATCATCAATTTTCCCAACGACGACCAACGATTGATCGAACAAGCCGCTGAAATTCTGGTCGAGGCGTTCAAAGACCATTGGCCGGATGCCTGGCCAACCATCGAAGACGCGCTAGAAGAAGTCAGCGGATTTTTTTCAGAAGACAGAATCTGCCGAATAGCCGTGGACGATGACGGAACGGCGCTTGGCTGGATTGGCGGCATTGAAACTTATGACGGCAAAGTCTGGGAGCTGCATCCGCTGGCGGTCAGCCCACGCGCGCAAGGTCGCGGCATCGGACGCGCGCTGATCGAAGACCTGGAAACTCAGATTGCTGCGCGTGGAGGATTGACTTTGTGGTTGGGCAGCGACGACGAGGACGCGCTGACTTCGCTGGGCGGAGTTGATCTGTATCCAAATCCGCTGGAGCATCTGGCGCAGATCAAAAATCTGCGCGGCCATCCGTACGAGTTTTACCAGAAGATGGGCTTTGTCATTGTCGGCGCCATGCCCGATGCCAATGGCTTTGGCAAACCGGACATTTACATGGCCAAGCGCGTTTCGCAGAAGGGATAAGCCATGTTTCAACTCAAGGTAAACGACGAAATCGAAGTCCGCATGTTCGAGGAATCGGATGCTGAAACTGTCTTCGAGCTGGTGGATCGCAATCGCGATTACCTGCGCGAATGGTTGATCTGGGTAGACCGTTCGGATTCGCCTGAAGTCACACGGCAATTCATACGCGATTCCAAACGCCTATACGAAAACAAGGAAGCGTTGTCGGCAGGCATCTGGTTGAACGGTGAATTGGTCGGCGCAACCGGAGTCGTCGAATACGAATGGCATAACCGAAAAATGGAAATCGGATACTGGCTGTCCGCCAACCAGCAAGGCAAAGGCATCATGACCAAAGTCGTTTCGGCATTGATTGACGACGCATTTGCCAATCTGGAAATGAACCGGATTGAAATTCATTGCGCCACCGGCAACAAACGCAGCCGCGCGATTCCCGAACGACTGGGCTTCAAACAGGACGGCGTCATGCGCGAAGCCGGCTTGGTCAACGGCCAATTTGTGGACAAGGTGATTTATTCAATGCTGGCCAGCGAATGGAAAACTCGAATCTCATGACTTCAACGACAAAACTGCGCGAAGCCGCGCTGACAATTTTTCAACGAACTCTGGCGGAGATTGATGCCGAAGCCGTCGTTTCCGCTCATTTGCGGTTGGACGGCGACCGGCTTGTGGCTGGCGAAGAGGAAATTGATCTCGGCAAGATTTCCAAACTGCTGGTCATCGCCATTGGCAAAGCCAGCGTGCCAATGGCGCGCGCCGCAGAGCGAATCTTGGGAGATCGAATCACCGACGGCTTGATTGTCAGCAACGCTGTGATTGGCAGTTTGCCTCAATTGCCGATTTTGCTTGGCGGGCATCCATTGCCGAATGCTGCCAGTCTGGAAGCTGCATCAAGAGCTTTGTCGTTGTTGCGTCAACACGATTCGGAACAAACGCTGGTTCTCTTTCTGATTTCCGGCGGCGGTTCGGCGATGTTCGAACAGCCGATTGATCCGGCCGTAACTCTCGACGATCTGCAAGCCGTCAACAAAACGCTGGTCAATTGCGGAGCCGTCATCAACGAAATGAACATCGTTCGGCGGCATTTGTCGGCGGTCAAAGGCGGCAAACTCGCTGGCGCGGCTCCGCATTCGCGGCAGGTATCGCTTTACATTTCAGACGTGAACAGCGACGACCTGACGACGGTGGCTTCGGGGCCGACGTTGCCGGACGCTTCGACGATTGAAGACTTTCAGCGAATCGTCGAGCGGTACGATCTGGCGAATCAGTTTCCGGCAAGCGTCGTTCGCAGTACCGCCTTCAGGCGGCTGACGGACGCAAGCCAGCCGCCTGAAGGCGGTACTCTGAACTCTCACCATTTGTTGATGGACAATCGCCGCGCGATGCTGGAAGCCAGACACATCGCCGAACGCGATTTCGACTGCATTGTCGAATTGGCCGACGATCTGGTTGAAGGACACGTGGAAGCCATGATGCTGGCGCACATCGAACGCATTGTGTTGTTGCAGGCCAGACACCGCGGGAAACCGGTTGCGTTGATTTCCGGCGGCGAAGCGATTTGTCCCGTTCGCGGCAACGGGCAAGGCGGGCGCAATCAGGAATTCATCTTGCGCGCAGCAATTCAGATGCACCAGTTTCAAACCGAAAACGTCGTCGCACTGAGCGCCGGAACCGACGGCATTGATGGTCATAGCCCCGCCGCCGGAGCCATAGCCGATTGGGAAACCATTCGTCGCGCCGAAGCGCAAGGCATTTCAGCCGAAACACACTTGATCAACAGCGATTCGTTCAACTTCTTCCGAGCGATCGGCGATGCCATCATCACCGGCCCGACCGGCAATAACGTCCGCGATCTGAGAATTCTGCTGGCTGGTTGAACCAACAAAAAACGCCCGGTCTGTCAAACCACGAAAGCGCCTGCCGCCGCTCGCCGTAATGCCTCTTTCGTTGTAGAATCCGCGAGCTTATTTCAAGAAAACATATTCAACACATAAAGCTGGCTTCTTCCCTTTTCCGCTGCAGGGCAAAGATTGCCGAGAGACTTTGCTGGTCTGAATCGAAGTCACGGATTTTCTCGCCGACACATCGTCGCCGGTTTTTCTGAACATAAAGTTCACAGAAACTTTGCGACATTTTGATGTTCGGCGGTTACAGTGGTTGTTACTTTCCACATTCAAAATCAAACAACCACATTCAACACAAACTCTCGGAGGAATTTATGAAACGCTCCATCTCACTGACCAGTGTCAAACTGGTTTTTACCCTGCTGACAATGTTGGCGCTGACGACAATTGCCTTCGCGCAATTTGATACGGCGACCGTGCTCGGCACGGTTACTGACACCGCCGGTTCGGCGATTCCGGGCGCAACGGTCACCTTGAAAAACACTGCGACGGGAGTCACTGTCACCGTGCAAACCGACGAAAACGGCAATTACCAGATTTTCAACGTCAAAATCGGCACCTATCAGGTGACTGCCGAAGCGCAAGGTTTCGCTCGCGGACTGGCTGAAAATCTGCAAGTCACAGTCAACGCCCGATCGCGTGTGGATTTGTCACTGAAAGCGGGCGCGCTGACCGAAACCGTCACCATTTCCGCAGATTCGACGCAATTGCTGGAAACGGAAACCAGCGTGCGCGGCCAAATCATCAACCGGCAACAAATCGTCAACCTGCCGCTCAACGGACGCGCTTACGCCGACTTGGCGTTGTTGTCTCCCGGCGTGCGCAAGTCCGTTCTGAACAATCAGGATTCCGGCGGACGCGACGCTTCGTTCAACGTCAACGGCCTGCGTTCATCATTGAACAACTTCGTGCTGGACGGCGTGGACAACAATTCTTATGGAACCAGCAACCAGGGATTTTCCAACCAGGTTGTGCAGGCTTCGCCCGACGCAGTTCAGGAATTCCAGGTGCAGACCAATAACTTCAGCGCCGAATTCGGACGCGCGGGCGGCGCGGTCATCAACGCCAGTTTGCGCAGCGGCACAAACGAATTTCACGGTTCGGTGTACAACTTCCTGCGTAATACGGCGCTCAACGCAACGGGATTTTTCAAACCTACGCGCGGTCAAAAACCCGTGCTGCTTCAGAATCAGTTTGGCGGAACCATCGGCGGCCCGATCATCAAAGATCGCACGTTCTTTTTCGCCGATTACGAAGGTTTCCGTCGCATTACGCGCAGCCTGCAATTCGGCACTGTTCCGACGGCGGCGCAACGCAATGGTCAATTGGGAACGGCGGTTCGCAATCCGTTCACAGGCGAGGTTTACGCTGACGGAAACATCCCAACCAACGCGATTACGCCGTTTGCTCAACAGGTGCTGAGCCGTCTGGTGTTGCCCACGACCAATGCAACGGCTACCGGCTTTGTCTCGAACAACTTTGAAGACCTGCCGCGCAGCCAGTTTTACAACGACAAGGGCGACGTGAAGATTGACCACAACTTCAGTCCAAGAACGACGGCCTTCGTGCGCATCAGCCACCGCAAGGTGAACAACTTTGAGGCGCCTGTGCTGCCAGGCCCGATTTTCAGCCCGGCCAATGCCTTTGTTCGAGTCATCAATCAGCAACTGGCCACGGGTGTCACTCACAATTTGACCAGCACTTCGCTGATGGAATTCCGTCTCGGCATTTCGCGCACCAAAGCAGGAAAAACGCCGACCGGCGTTGGCGATCCGACGTTTGGTGTTTCCGGCTTGCCCACCGACGCGCGTTTCGCCGGCGGATTGCACACGCAAAACATCAGCGGTTACACCAGTCTGGGACGCCAGGACAGCAACCCGCAATTCCAGGACCCGATTATCTTCAACCCGCGCTTCAACTACACCTTCGTGCTGGGACGACACAGTCTGAAAGCCGGTTATGAATACCAGGCGATCAGCACGGAAATTGACGACTTCAACCCGAAATACGGACGCGACACTTACAACGGCCAATTCAGCCGTCCGACCACGGTCACGACCAGCAACAACATTTACAACTTCGCCGACTTCCTGTTCGGCGCGCGCGCCCAGTACGACCTGAACAACGCGCTGATCATCACCTTGAAACAGCGCATGCACTTCGCGTATTTGCAGGACGATTTCAAATTGTCCCAAAAGCTGACGCTCAATCTGGGCGTGCGTTACGAATTCGCCACGCCGCAATGGGAAGAGAAAAATCGGCTGGGCAACTTCGATCCGGCGACGCTGAGCATCATACAGGCGCGCGACGGTTCGATTTATGACCGCGCGTTGGTCAATCCAGACCGCAACAACTGGGCGCCGAGAATTGGCTTTGCGTATCAGGCGTTCGACAAAACAGTGGTGCGCGGCGGGTATGGCATCAGCTACATTCACTTCAACCGGCTGGGCGGCGAAAACCTTCTTTCGTACAACGGCCCGAACATCATCAGCAACAGTATCGTGCAGCAAGTGTCGCAACCGATCTGCACGGGCAACAATTTCCTGAACTGTTTCCGCAGAACGGAGCAAGGGTTCCCGGATGGTTTTGTCGCGCCGGAACGTTTCAACCCGCTGACCGCCCGCGTCAATTTCACGCCAAAAGACACGCGCACGGCTTACGTCCAAAGCTGGCATTTGAGCGTGCAGCACGAATTGCCGTGGAAACTTTTGATGGACGTGGCCTACGTTGGCAACCGCAGCAACAAGCTCATCATTCTGGGCGATTACAACCAGGCACGCCCGAATGCTCCGACCGAAAACACGCCGCTGCAACAGCGTCGCCCATTCTCGGCGTATTCCTTCATTCAGGCGTCCTTCAATGGCGGCTTCGCCAATTACAACGCCCTGCAATTCAAACTGGAACGCCGCTTTGCCGATGGGTTGTACCTGCTGAATTCGTTCACCTGGTCGAAGGCGATTGACAACGCCGCCGGTCACCTGGAAGCGAGTTTCGGCGACAATTCGCGCGGCAACATCAAAAACCTGGCCAACGACAAGGGCTTGTCGAATTACGACCAGCCGTACAACAACACGACCAGCGTCGTGTATGACCTGCCGTTTGGCAAAGGCCGCAAACTTGGCGGCGGAATTCCAACCGGGCTGGATTATGTCATCGGCGGCTGGCGCGCGACCCTCATCAATTCGCTGACCAGCGGTTTGCCTGCGAATCTGACCTACAGCGCTGCCTCTGCGTTCCAGGTCGGTTCTTCGCTGACCTATCGCCCGAATCAAATCCTGTCTGACCTGTACACTTCCGGCGGCTTTGATGTGAACAACTACCTCAACATCAATGCCGTCACCGTGCCGACTGATCGCAGTCAGCCGTTTGGAACAGTGGGACGCAACACTGTGCGCGGGTCGAACTTCTGGCAGGCGGATTTGGGATTGCACAAATCCTTCCCGCTCTGGCGCGAAAGCACCAAGCTGGAATTCCGCATGGAAGCGTTCAATCTGTTCAACCGCAGCAATTTCACTGTGCCTGACACCAATGCGAACAACATTCGCATCGTCAATGGCGCTCCTGCGGCAGGCGGCAGTTACGGAACCATCCGTAACACCTTCCCCGCGCGACAGATTCAGTTCGCGCTGAAACTGTTGTTCTAACCCACAAACGACCGGAGAAAACGGAGCAAACGGAAACAACTCAGACTTGATTCAATTTGAATTCAGTCTTTTCCGTCTGTTCCGTTTTCTCCCTTTCCTTTCTAGTCAAGGATTGGCCTGATGACTTCAAAACATGCACTTTTCGCCCTCGTCCTTCTCTTCGCTTTCGTCATTTCCGCAACAGCTCAAATCAAAACTGAAAACGTCATTCTGATCACGCTCGATGGCGCGCGAACACAGGAAGTCTTCGGCGGACTCGATCTGGACATCCTCAAAGACAAAACTCGGCGCGGCAAGGTCGAAGACACCACGCTGTACAAAAAGTATTGGGCGCCGACGCCCGAAGAACGCCGGATGAAGTTGCTGCCGTTTTTCTGGGGCACGCTGATGAAAGATCACGGCTCGATTGCCGGGAATCGCAGCCTGAACAGCGCCGTTATGACCACAAACAAGATGTTGTTTTCCTATCCCGGTTATTCCGAAATCCTGACCGGGCAAGCTCACGACGACGTCATCAACAGCAACGACCGCAAGCGCAATCCATATCCCAGCGTGCTGGAATTCTTGAAACGCAAACTGAGGCTCAACAAAAATCAGGTTGCCCTGTTCGGTTCCTGGGATGTTTTCAACTGGATCGGCGAACACGAAGAAGGCGCAATCACGATCAACGCCGGTCATGAACCTTACGAATTGGCGGCAACCGCCGAACTCAGGGCTTTGAGCAAGCTGCAAAACGAAAAGCTCAGCCCGTGGGACAGCGTGCGCTTTGATTACTTCACGTTCCGCTTTGCGATGGAACATCTGAAAAAATATCAGCCGCGCGTGATGCACATCGCCCTTGGCGAAACTGACGATTGGGCGCACGGCGGCGATTACACGCACACGCTGGAATCATTCCACCGCAACGATCAGCAGTTCAAAGAACTGTGGGATTACCTGCAAACCGCGACTAAATACAAAGGCAAAACTTCGATCATCATTACGATAGACCACGGACGCGGCAACACCATCAAAGACTGGACAGATCACGGCGAAAGAGTCCCCGAAGCGCAATACATCTGGATGGCCTTCATCAGCCCGGATGTCTCGCTTCGCGGCGAATGGAAAAACGCCGAAACGATTTACCAAAATCAGGTCGCCGCTACGCTCTGCAAGTTTTTGAATCTGGATTACAGCGAAAACAATCCGCAGGCGGGCAAACCCATTGACCGTCTTTTCAGCAAGTAAACCATCAGCAGTATCTTCAACTGACTTCATTTTCCATTTGCCAGTTGTCATTTTCATTTGTCATTTAGGGGCGATTGCTGTCGCAATGACAAATGACAATTGGCAAATCACAAATGAAAAATGAAGCCATGAGGTTTTGGCGATGAACGCAACGCCCTCACCCCAACGCCTGACTTCAATGGACGCCTATCGCGGCTTCGTCATGTTTTTGATGGTCGCGGAGGTGTTGCATCTGAACCGCGTCGCCGCCGCCCATCCCAACTGGTTCTGGAATTTTCTGGCTAGACATCAAACTCACGTCGAATGGTATGGCGCGACGCTGCACGACCTGATTCAGCCGTCGTTTTCATTTCTGGTCGGCGTAGCTCTTCCCTACTCCATCGTCAGCCGCGTCGCCAAAGGCGAATCCAAACCGACGATGTTTCGACACGCCGCCTGGCGCGCGCTGGTGTTGATTCTGCTGGGAGTTTTCCTGCGCTCCGTCGGCAAGCTGCAAACCAACTGGACGTTTGAAGACACGCTGTCTCAAATAGGTCTTGGTTATTTGTTTTTGTTCGCGCTCGGATTTTGTTCAGCGCGGACAATCTGGATTTCGCTGGCGCTGATTCTGTTAGGTTACTGGCTGGCGTTTGTGTTGTATCCCCTGCCGCCGCCGGGATTCGATTACACTGCAGTCGGAGTTCCCGCCGATTGGCCTTATCACGCAACTGGAATCGCCGCGCACTTCAACAAAAACAGCAATCTGGCCTGGGCGTTCGACGTGTGGTTTCTGAATCTGTTTCGACGCGCCAAAGAATTCACGCACAACGGCGGAGGTTATGCCACGCTCAGCTTCATACCTACGCTGGGCACGATGATTCTGGGCTTGATCGCCGGACGCTGGCTGCGCGAAGAATCAACCGACAAAGCGAAAATTCAGAAACTGGCCATCGCCGGCGTCGCCGCCATTGCGCTCGGCTTGGCGCTGCACTATTCCGGCGTTTGCCCGTCGGTCAAACGCATCTGGACGCCAAGCTGGACGATTTACAGCGGCGGATGGTGCTTTCTGCTACTGGCCGGGTTTTATGGATTGATTGACAAACTCGGTTACAAACGCTGGTCGTTTCCGCTGGTCGTCATAGGCATGAATTCGATTGCGATTTACGTGCTGGCGCATCTGATAGACCGATTCATCATCGCTTCGTTTCGCATTCACTTCGGCCAGAACGTGTTCAACGTCTTTGGCGAAGGTTATTCCTGGCTGCTGAGCGGTTGGGCAGTCATACTTGTTTTCTGGCTGATGCTTTACTGGATGTACAAGAAAAAGCTGTTCATCCGAATCTGACAACCAAGAATTCTTCTCCCACAAAGACACACGAAGAGAACACCAAGAAAGGCAAAAAAAGAGTTAGACAGGATTATCAGGATTGGACAGGATTAGCTCAGGTTTGGTTCTTCCATCCTGTTGAATCCGGTAAATCCTGTCTAAAGGTTTCTGTTTCCCCTTCGTGTCTTCTTCGCGTGGCTTCGTGGAAGGAATGTTTCCGCCCGCAAAATTCAATGACAAACAACAACGATCCTTATCAACTTCGCCCCGAAGACGTGGCGGAACCGCCATCAACATTACTCGAATCATTCCGCCGCATCGGTCCAGGAATGATTCTGGCCGCGTCCATCGTCGGTTCCGGCGAACTGATAGCCACCACAACGCTCGGCGCCAAAGTCGGTTACGCCGCGTTGTGGATCATTCTGTTGAGCTGTTTCATCAAACCCGCCGTCCAGGCCGAAATGGGTCGTTACATCATCGCCACAGGCGAAACCGGTTTGGAAAGCTTCAACCACGTTCCCGGCAAGCTCTTCAAAGTGAACTGGATCGTCTGGATGTGGATTGTCATGACGCTGATGACGATGTTTCAGGTCGGCGCGATGTTTGCGGGAGTGTCGCAGGTCATGTTTCTGCTGACCGGCATTGCCGTCAAATACTGGATTCTGTTGTTTCTGGCCATCACGCTGGCGTTGCTGCTGGGCGGCGGTTACGACCGCATCGAAGGCATTGCGATGATCAAAGTCGGTTTGTTCACCGTGCTGACCTTGATGGCGGCGCTGCTGCTGATTCGCATGCCGCAATACTTTTCGTGGGATGCTTTTCTGGGCGGCTTCAAGTTTCAACTGCCCGGCGCGGGCTTTGCCGATGCCGTCGCCGTGTTCGGCATCACCGGCGTGGGAGCCAGCGAACTGTTTATGTATCCGTACTGGTGCGTCGAAAAAGGCTACGCGCGATTCACCGGCAAACGCGAAGACACGCCCGAATGGAACCGACGCGCACGCGGATGGATTCGCGTCATGCACTTGGACATCCTCACTTCGATGGTCATTTACACTGTCGCCACAATCGCCTTTTACTTGCTTGGCGCAGGTGTGCTGCACGGCATGGGACTGGTTCCCAAAGACAGCGAGATGATTTCCACGCTGTCGAACATTTACACGCAAACGCTGGGCGGTTGGTCGAAATGGATTTTTTACGTCGGCGCAATCGTCACTCTGTACGGAACGATCTTCGCGTCGCTGGCGGCCAACACTCGCATTTTCGCGGATGTCGCTCGTCTGATGGGATTTTTCCGCGCTGACGACGGCGAAGCCCGCGTGCGTTACCGCAAAGGCTTTCTGCTGGCGCTGAGCGTCGTTCCAATCGTGCTGGTGTTCAGCTTCAAAGACCCAGTGGAAATGGTGCGCATCGGCGGCATCGCCCAGGCCATGATGCTGCCGGTAATCGCCATCGGCGCGCTTTACCTGCGTTATCGCCGTTTGCCGAAACAGATCATTCCTCCTGCGTGGCAAACCGCAGGGTTATGGATCGCTTCCATCGTCATCATCTGGCTGATGGGTTATTCCGTTGTCAAAACGATATTGGCAATTTTGTAAACCTCTTTCTCATCCACAAAGAAACACGAAGTTTGACGAAGCAATCCAAGGTCAATTTTCTTCTTCGTGTTTTCTTCGTGTGCCTTCGTGGATAAATTCATTTTTTATGATTGAACGACGAATGCTTTTGGACAGTGAATTTCAAATGCCGAGCTTTCGGCTGGATGGCCGCACAGCCCTGGTCACGGGCGGAGGTCGCGGGCTTGGTGTGGGAATGGCTCAGGCGTTGGCGCATGCCGGAGCAGACATTGCGCTGGCGGCTCGAACGGAAAGTGAATTGAAAAACGCCGCCGAATTGATACGCGCCATTGGTCGTCGCGCGTTCATCGTGCCGACCGACATTGCCGATGTCGAAGCCGTTCGCGCGATGGTCAATCGCACGGCGGAACACTTCGGGCGATTGGATGTGCTGGTCAATTGCGCGGCCATCAACATGCGGCAGCCCGCTGACAAATTCACCGTCGAAGACTGGGACAAGATCATGAACATCAACCTGCGAGGTTCGTTTTTCGCCGCGCAGGAAGCCGTTCGCGTCATGCGAAGCCAGCAATCGGCGCACAAAGGCAAAATCATCAATGTCAGTTCCATCGCCGCCGAAATCGTCGTGCCGAACGTCACGCCCTACGCCACCAGCAAAGGCGGCATTCGCCAGATGACGCGCGGTTTGTCGGTGGAACTGGCCAAAGAAAACATCTGCGTCAACGCCATCGCACCCGGACGGTTCTGGACTCAGATGACCGACAGCATCTTTTCCGATCCGGCGCTGTACGACAGCGCGGTCAGCGTCATTCCAATGGGACGTCCAGGCATTCCGTCTGAACTTGCCGGAGTGACAATCCTTCTCGCTTCGGACGCTTCTGATTACATCACTGGCCAAACAATCACCGTGGATGGTGGTTGGACTGTGGGCGTGGCGGTGAAGGCGTAATTTATCCGTCAAATCTGACTGACCGCGTGTCGCGTTCGTTGCCGGTGGGAATCGTCAGTGGTTCATATAATTCTGGCCGCCGAGCTTGCAGCCATCGCCTGCCCGAAGAAGTCGGCAGCGCCGAGCCATCTAAATCTGCAATCACCATATCGTCGTCGGCTTTTGTACTTTCGACCAGAATCTCGCCGTAAGGATCAAGGATCATCGCGTTGCCCGTGCGGACTTCGTCATCGTCAACGCCTACGCCATTGCTGAAGATCAGAAACATGCCGTTGTCGTGCGCGCGAGCGGGCAACCATCGCATCAACCAACCTCTGCCTTTCAACCCGCGAAATTCGGCTTTGATAGCTTCCATCGCTTCGGGACTTTCTTTACGACGAAGCCATAATTGCGTGTCAATCGCGCCCATCGCGCGAGGGCTGCGCGAATGGCAACCGCCGGTTTGATGTGGAGCCAGCAAGACCTCCGCGCCCATCAACGCAGTGATTCGCGCGTTTTCGATCAGGTTATTGTCGTAACAAGTCAGCACGCCAGCGCGCACGCCTTGCGGCAGGTCAAACACCGTGAAGCGATTGCCCGGACGAATCGCTTCGTGTTCAAACGCATGCAATTTGCGGTGGCACGCCGTCAGCCCATCCGGCATGGCAACGACATAACTGTTGTACAGCGCGTCGTCTTCGCCAATTTCGATCAATCCCGCGCCGATGGTCATCTGATACTTCGCCGCCAGAGCCAGCAACTCCCGCGTCGAATTGCCCTCCGGGACAGGCTCCGCCAACGCCAGCAAGTCGGCTTTCGACAGCTTGCGGACGTGCCAGTAACCTGTGATGCACATTTCAGGAAAGACAATCAACTCGACTTGCTGAGCGGCGGCTTCGGCGACAAAAGATCGAATCTTGTCCAGATTGGCGGCTTTGTCGTTGGCAGTGTGATGAAATTGAACTGAAGCTGCGCGGATATTGTTCATTGGTATTGGTTGTCAGCAAATGGGAGAAGAAGCGATGCCTTTAGCCGATTTCAATCACCATTCCAGTTTTGCGCAACCGCTCCGCCAGCACATCACCGAGGGCGGTGGCCGGAGTCAGGATGCCTCCACGCTGAGGCGCTCCGGGAAGTTCGTCAAAATTCAACGCCAGACTCAGCGCTGATTCACATAGGAACTTGACCGTAGCTCGGTTGCCGGGATCACCTTGATCTCTGATCAAGCCTTTGACTTTGCGCCCATCGCTGGCCACGCCTACCAGATCACACAGGAACCATCCTTCGTTCATCGTTTTCTCCGAAGGTCCATCGCCGGGTTGCGGCAACAATGGTTTCATAAATTGGCGAAGCGGGGTTTGCAGCGCCAGGTTGAACATTACCGTCCCGGCAGTCATCCCGGCAGCTTGAACACCGCCGAGCAAGCCGCCAAATTTCATGTGTTCCTGATAGCGGAAATCCGGCCCATAAGTCGCTTGCCATTGCTCGTACAGAGCGCTGCTGCGGCGAACTACGCGAGTGTTGATCTGCGACATGAAAAACGGGCCGGCCCAGGCGGCGACATCAGGATCGTATTGAGGAAATTGCGGGTCCTGGTTTCTGGCAATTTCCTCACTGGAATGCTCAGCATCCGGGTTCAGCAGAAAAACATCTTTCGCTCTTTCCGCCTGACCGGCTTCGATCATATTGAACACCGTAGCCATCGTTCCACCGTTCAATCCGCCGCTGATCTGAAAATAAGCTTTCACTTCTCTGCATTGCGATCCAAGTTGGTTCTGAATGTGACGAGCCACAAGATAAGCTCCGAGGTCGGAAGGTACGGAATCAAATCCGCAAAACGGAATGATGCGCGTGCCATCTGCGGCGGCTTGATCGTGGTAACGAATAATCAGGTCTTTGACCCACGGAGTTTCGCCAGTAATGTCCACATAATGAGTTTTCAGTCGAACGCATGCATCAACGATCGAGGTTCCATAAAGCGCATACGGCCCAACCGTGGTCAGCATCACCCGCGTTCGAGAAACCATCGCATCCACTGCGGATTGATCGTTGCTGTCAGCGACCAACACCTCAATGTCTTTGACCGAATTCCCGATCTCGGCTTTCACCGCTTCCAGCTTCTGCCGATTGCGACCGGCAATTGCCCATCGCAGTTCATCCGGTTTCAGATGCCTGGCAAAGTATTCAACAGTCTGTTTGCCGGTGAAGCCGCTGGCTCCGTAAAGCACTACATCGTAATCACGATTTTGCATGGGTGAGACCTTTTTATGGTTAAGACCGCAAATAGGAAGCGCCATTCACATCAATGATGCCGCCGGTCAGAAAATCCGTTCCTTCAGAAGCCAGAAACAACACTGTTTTGGCGACTTCTTCGGGTTTGGCGACTCGTTTGAGCGGGCTTTGATTGCGAATGCCATCGCCTTCCGCGCCGTCCAGCCGATACGCAACGCGTTCAGTTTCAACAAAGCCCGGCGCGACGACGTAGACGAAGATGTTGTGCGGAGCGAGAGCCTGTGCCAACGACTGACTCATCGCATTCAATGCGGCTTTGCTGGCGCCGTAAGCCGGAGCATCAGGTTCACCACGAAAAGCGCCGCGCGAGGAAATGTTGACGATGCGCCCGCTACCTTGAGAAATCATTTGTTGCGCCGTGCAAAAGCTGATGTTGGCCGCGCCAATCAAATTCGTGTTGAGCGTTCTTTGCCACGCGGCCTGCCAGTCTTCGTAACTGACCTGGGCAATCGGATGCGCTTCAAAAATGGCGGCGTTGTTGACCAAGATGTCCAGACGATTGTGCTGGCGGATGACGGCTTCGACAAGCTTGCGACCTTCAGCGGCGTCGGTGATGTCGGCTTGATGCAGAGAATGCGAAGTCCCTACCAGCGAATCAAACGTCGCTTCAGCGGCTTCGCGGTTGGAATGAAAATGGAGCGCAACCTGCGCTCCATTTTCAGCAAACTGTTGAGCGATGACTCGTCCAATGCCGCGCGCCGCGCCTGTAATCAAAACGACTTTGCCGTCGAAATTCACTGTGTCGCTCCTGATGCTTTGGCGACGAATTCATCCCAATAACTTTTGATGGCGATTTTGGCCAGCTTCCACATCTTGCCCCACTGAATTTCGCCCTCTTCGCCATAAATCAATTTGCGAACGATCAAATCGCGGAAGGTTTTGCCTTCGCGGCGAATCATGAATTCCTTGGCATAAGGTTTGGCGACGTCGAAGAAACTGAAGTTTGGGTCCATCGCAATGCCGATGCCTTCCAGCGTCATGATCGCACGCATCACATAGGTGAAATGCGGCGGGATGCGGAACGGATATTCGTATATGACTTCGGCCAGTTCGTAGGTCAATTCCTTGAAGCGAATTTCGCCCAGCTTCAGATTGAAGTAATCGGTGAACAGTTTTTCGACGACCGGTTTGATGACATTCTGATCCACCGTCGTGGCCAAAAACTCCAGATTGATCAAATCCTGCGTCAAACCTTTCACGTCTTTTTCGACAATGTGGAAAAAGGCGTCAATCAACTGGCTTTGCAGCTTCGGTGTAATACGCCCGACCATTCCGAAATCGAAAAACGCCAGCCGTCCATCGTCCATCACGCGCAAATTGCCCGGATGCGGATCGGCGTGAAAGAACCCGTCTTCCAGCAATTGCTTCAGGTACGTTTTGGCAATCAGCTTGATGACATCCGGCGGATTCGTCCCGCGTTTGCGCAGAGCTTGCAGTTCAAGCACCTTCAACCCACCGATGAATTCCATCGTCAACACGCGCGGGCTGGAATGCGACCAGTAAATCGTCGGCACATACACTTCGTTCCATTTGCGAAAGTTCGCGCGGAAGGTTTCGGCATTCTGGCCTTCCTGAACATAATCCATTTCTTCAAAAATGACGTTCGCAAATTCGCCAAGAATGCCTTCCCAATCTATGCCACGAATGACCTGCGGAAAGCGCATCATAAAGCGCGCAATCTGGCGCAGAACGGCAATGTCGAAATTGATCGTTTTTTCCAGGTCAGGCCGCTGCACTTTGATGGCGACGGTTTCGCCCGAATGCAATCGTCCGCGATACACCTGCCCCAGTGAAGCGGCGGCAATCGGTTCCGGCCCGATTTCGGCAAACAAGGCGTCAATCGGTTTGCCAAGTTCGCGTTCGATGATCTGCATCGCCAGATCGTTTGGGAATGCCGGAACGTCGTCTTGCAGCTTGCTCAGTTCCTTGATGTAGGCCAGCGGCAGCAAATCTGCGCGCGTAGAAATGGACTGGCCGATTTTGATAAAGGTCGGACCGAGTTTGAGCAATTGTCGGCTGAGCCATTGCCCCTGCCATTGCAGATGTTTTTCTTCGGATTCGTCTTTTTTGCCGACGAACCAGCCTCGGTGATAAGCAAAGACAAACAAGTGATACAACGCGAAAGTCCAGATGATACGTCCGGCGCGAAACCACCCGCGAATTCCGTTGCCTTTGATCTGGACGTTGGGATCGTAATGCGCCAGATTCGCCGCCGTAGCAGATTCCAGCAAAGCTGGCTGTTCAGCCAACGCCTTCACTTGACCGTTGGATTGAAGCTGTTCGATTTCTATCTTTGCTAAAGTCATTTTCCCCCTCACTCACAACACAATCAGGGAGTCATTGTTTTGACAGAACACGGAGGTATTCTGCCATCTTTTACGTCGAAAACCATACGACTCAAACAAAGCTGAGGTTGCGACGAACAATTTCCGATTCGAAGTAGCGGATGGCGCGGTCGCGGTCGCGTGTGATTTGCGCGCGAAGCTCGTCAACGCCGGAAAACTTTTTCTCGCCGCGCAACCGGTGCAACACGCGCACGCGAATCATCTGGTCATACAAGTCCTGGTCAAAATCTATCAGGTGAGTTTCAACTTTGGATTCCGACTCGCCGCCGAAGGTCGGGCGTTTGCCAATGTTGGTGACACTGCGTCGCCAGACGCCGTCCACAAGAGCCAGAGTGACGTAAACGCCGTCGGTCGGCAACACGCGATTCTGCAAATCCAGATTCGCCGTCGGGTATAACAACTGGCGACCGATGCCGTGTCCGCGAATGACTGTTCCTTCAATGCCGTAAGGCCGTCCCAGCATGCGGCGCGCCACGTTCACACGACCGGCTTTGAGCAGCAAACGCACCATCGTCGAACTGATTCGACGACCGCGCAATTGAACTTCGGCGACTTCGTCGGCGTGAAAGCCGAATTGCTGGCTGAGCGTTTGCAGCAATTCGATGTTCCCTCGGCGCTGGTGACCAAAAGCGAATCCTTTGCCCAGATAAACTTCGCGCGCCTGCAATCCATCCAAGATGAAACGTTGAACGAACTGCTCCGCCGACAGCGAAGCCAGTTGCTGATCGAAATTCAACACGACGATTTGCTGAATTCCCAGCGCTTTCAATCCTTCGGCTTTTTGATTGAACGTTTGCAGCAAAGGCGGCGCCGTTTCCGGCTTCAACACCTGGCGCGGATGCGGATCGAAGGTAATCACCGTCGGAACCGCGTCAATCAACAACGCGCGTTCGACAACGGTGCGGACAATCGCCTGATGCCCCAGATGCAATCCGTCAAACACTCCCAGCGTCGCCACCGTCGGGCGACGAATTTCCGGGCTTTCGATTCCGTGAAAGATGTTCATTGTTCGGAAGTCGGTTGTCGTAAGCCGGCAACCGTCTAAAGTTCGATCTTCAATCCGTCATACGCCGGTTCGACGCCGTCGGGCAGAATCCGGCTCAGTTCCGAATGTTTGAAATCGTGCCCCATGTGCGTCAGCAACGCACGGCGCGGTTTCAATTCGGCAATGTAGTTCAAGGTTTGATCCAGATGAAGGTGAGTGACATGCGGTTTGAATCGCAACGCATCAATGATCAGCACATCCAATCCGTGCAGTTTGGCCAGCGAAGTTTCCGGTATGAAATTGCAATCGGTGATAAACGCAACTTCGCGCTTTCCGTCGCTGAACCGAAATCCGGTCACCGGCAACCGCCCGTGAATGACTTCAAAAGGCGTGACGCGCAGCCCGCATACATCAAAATCGCCTTCGATCGTGTGGGGAACTATCTGCGCCAAACCTCCGCCGACGTGCGTGCGTTCAAAAATGTAATAAAACACGCGGCGAATGCCTTGCCAGGTGATGTCGCTGGCAAACACCGGAACCGGACCGTGGCGAAAATTGATCGGGCGAATATCGTCCAACCCCAGCACGTGATCTGCATGACAATGCGTAATCAACAGGGCGTCCAGACGATCCACCTTTTCCCGCAATGCCTGCTGGCGAAAATCGGCGGAAACATCCACGATCAAACGCTGTCCGTCGTATTCGATCATCAAACCGGTTCGCAATCGTTTGTCGCGCGGATCATCCGACTGGCAAACGTCGCATTCACAACCGATCATTGGAATGCCGACTGAAGTCCCAGTTCCGAGAAAAGTGATTCGCATAAATGCTGCCGATTAACACGTCATTGACGCCGCATCGAAACAAACTGGGTTTTCAAATCGGACAGCAATTCGTCAAAGAATCGCTCTTCGCCGCGCGACAAATTGCCGCTGGTTTTTTCGCGCAACATAATCAACAGATCAATTGTTTCCTTGGCAGCCATCATATCCACCTGCCGCTGGCGAGTCGCCGGATGTTCCACCAGGCCAAGATAGATGAACGCCGAAGACGCAATCTGCATGACAAAATCCGTGAACATGGTCTGTTCCGGCATAACTTCTTCTTCGTCGTCAGGGAATGGTTCCCTCGACGGCAATTCCGAAGTCGCGCTGTCGCTGGATTGTGTTGCTGGTTGAACGGCTGGCGGTGGCTCTGGAATCAGCGCGTCTTCACGCATGGAGCCATCAGGATTAAACAGTCTACGATCTGTTACCTTAAAACCGGACTGGGTCTCTTCGGCCATAAGTGGGTCTCGCTCCTAAAGATAATTCAGAATTTGAGGTTTGAGTTGAAGCGAGATATTAGCATCCGAAGTAGACAGTAGTCAGTAGACAGTAGTCGGTAGTTTGAATTTTCTGCCAAAGAGTTAAATCGTACCTGAGATTTTTGACAATCTCCGAAAGATTTCTGAGCGTTCGCAAAGTACGGACTTGATCTACTGCCTACTGTCTACTTCACAGAAACATTGTTGCTCGACAACGTGGTTGAAAGCGTGCGCTGCAATTCAGCGACGGCTTTGGTGTAATCGGTCAGCGCGCGTAGTTCGCGGCCACGAGCGGCGGATAGCGCGTTCTGCCGATCCAGCACGAAAAAGTTCGTGGATTGACCGGCGTCGAATTTTCGCTGTTCGCTCTGATATTGAAGCTCAGCATTCGAGCGGGAGTTTTTGGCGGCTTCAACGCGGCGTCTGGCGGTTTCGACCGCTTGCAGCGCGTTGCGAACTTCGACCTGAATTTGCTGTTCGGTGCGTTGACGCTGGATGTCAATCTGGCGACCTTCGGCCAGCGAACGGCCAAGATTGGCTTCAGCCGTGCGGTTGCGAAGCGGCAGACTGATGTTCACGCCAACTCGCCAGGTGCGGAATTCGTTCCTGAACATGTTGCCCAGACTTTTCCAGTTGCCGCCAATCATAAAATCAGGGATCGGCAGATCAACCGGCGGCGGCAACAATGGAATCATCGGATTCGGAGCGTTCAACTGCGCGTTGACATAATTGATCAATCTATTGATGCGGTCGTTGGTGGCGATGCTCGAAGCGGTAAAGAAATTCGCCCCGGTGCGCGGATCGCCTGCCACGCCAATCGAACCGTAGCTGATGACAAAATCAATCTGCGGTTTGGTCTGATCGCGGAAAAACTCTGCATCAATGTTGTTCAACTCGCCACGCAACCGGAATTGCTCCATCTCCGGGCGGTTTTGCAGCGCCAGCCGCGTGGCGTCTTCCAGCGGCAATCCTGCGCCTGCGTCCACTTGCGGTTGTTCAACCGGCATCAATTCCGAATTCCAAAGGTCAGTTTTGTCCGGTTGGAGCATCAATGCCTTCAAAGCATTTTCGGCGCGCTGAATGGCGTCCACTGCGGCTTCGGCTTCATCGTTGCGACGTTCCAATTCGACGCGCGCGGAAATAATGTCCGCCGGAGCCAGCGATCCGGCTTCGACCAGTCGCTGATTGTGGTCTAGTTGAATGCGCGCCAAATCCACCGATTCGCGTTTGATTTCGCGGTCGCGGCGCGCAAAAACCAAATCCCAATAGGCGCGTTGAACCTGCGAAATGATTTCTATCGCTCGCTGGCGAAACTGGCTGTCGGAAATGTCCAACCGTTTTTTTGCTAGTTTGATCTGCCGCCGCGAAGGATCAATTTCGCGGTTTTTCATCAACGGTTGCGTGAAGCTGACGTTCAGCGAAGACGTGAACTGTGGGTTGATGGCGTTGAACAGATTCTGCGTGGTGGATCGGTCATTGCTGAACGTTCCCTGCAACAATCCGCCGTGCTGTCGCAATCGTTGCGCCAGTGTGGCGTTGCCCGTCACATTGTCGGTCAGCAATCCGCCGTCTTCGCCGCCAGCCAGCACGTTGGCGACTGGAGTTCTGCGTCGGTCGTAAAAGAAACTAGACGTGAATGTCGGATCGAAAGCGCCGTCCGCCGCGCGAACATCAAACTCCGTCAACTGCACATTCAAACGTTCCACTTCCACATCGCGGTTGTTTTCCAGCGCCATCAAAATGGCGTCGCGCAATGCCAGCGGAACGCGTTTGGCGGCATCAACGCCGACACGCTTATCGGATTGTGGACTGCTTGATTGCGGATTGCGGCCATCGCTTCTGAGCGCAGATTGCGGATCGCCTTGCGCCAGAATGAATGGCGACAGCAGGCAAATCAATCCAAGTGAAGCTATCGTCACTTTTGCCTTTTGCCTTTTGCCTTTTGCCTTTTGCCTTTTCATAGTTCCCTTCCTGCGTGTTGCTCTTTCGCTTTTTGGTACACGACAGCAGCGGCGGCCACGTCTTCGATGGCCAACCCCAGCGATTTGAAGAGCGTTATCTGTTCGGAATTTTCCCTGCCGCGCATCTGGCCGACGACGACGGATCGAAGCTCTTTCACCCGCTCCCACGTCAACAAGCCTTTTTCGACCGCTGTCACGAATTCGCCGGATTCGATCTTCGCTTGATCCAGCGAATCCACAGCAATGAAGTTAGCGCGCTGAACGGCTTTGTCGTCCACTTCGCGGCGCAAAATGGAATTGCCTCCGGCGGCGTTGATGTGAACGCCGGGTTTCAGCCATTCGCCCAGCACAACAGGCTCGCGCGAACTGGTGATGGTGATAATGATGTCTGTGTCTGCGGCGGCTTCAGGAGTTTCGACGGGCTGAATTGCTGTGATGCCAAGTTCCGCCGCCATTTGCTGGCAAAACCGTTCGCGGTTTTCCGATTTGCGGCTGTATACCTTGACCGATTCGATTGGCCGCACGGCGCAAACTGCCGCAAGCTGGCTGGCGGCTTGCCAGCCGCTGCCATAAACACCAACGGTTTTAGCGTCTTCACGGGCTAGATATTTGGTCGCCACTCCGCTGGCCGCGCCGGTTCGCATCTGGCCGAGCTTGTCGGCTTCGATGAACGCCAGCAATTCGCCGGTCACAGCGTCAAACAAGCTGACGTAAAATCGCGCCCCTGTGCGTGACACCGTGTATGCCTTCAAACCGAGCAAGCCTTTGAACTCGCCGAAATTCGAGACAGCGCCGCTCATTGTCATCAAAGTCGAACCTTGCGCGCGAACGCGACGACGCGGCTCGTTCGTCGCTTCGCCTGTGGCTTGCAGCTTGAAGACGGCTTCGACGGCAGAGAGCGTGTCCGCCATTGTCAACAAATTGGTGACCTCCTGTTCAGTCAGATAAAGCGCCATATCAATCTTCACTCCCCTTGGCTTGTACTTGCTCCACGTAATCAACAAAGTCTCGATAGGATTGAAACTCGTTTTTGAGGAGTTTCCATTCTCTTCTGACCAAAGGGGTCTTTAACATTCTTTCCAGTTCCTCTTTCCAAATGTTCCAAACCTTTCGTGAGATATACCGATTCTTCTGTAGGTAGAACTCTTCCGAGCAAAGATTCAGATATTTCAACACAGCAAGTGTTAGCAATTCGGATTGTTCGGGAAGATGTTCATCCAGGCCAAAACGCATTTGGAGTGAGTTTTTCGCCACCTCCTCCATGATTTTTTCATACCGCTCGGCGTACTTCATGAACACTTGTGCATTCATTTGCCGGTAGTAATTCCAAACACCAATCATCAGACTGACAACGGCGACCACCGCACTTCCAATTTGAAAACACTTTACTGTTTCATCAAAAGTCATAAGCAAACTCAGGCCACTACAATTGCTATATCAGGCCGTTTATATCGTGGAACCTATTTCTTGCCAGCATCTCGATTTCACTTGTTGAACGAACCGAAAATTGACGATGCCGTCGCAACGGCTTTGCCACGAATCCGCCCCGTCAGATTGCTCCACTTCGCGGCCAATCGCCCCCACACCGTCGAATTCTTCCAGTCGTCAAAGATCGAATAGACCACCGGAGTCGCCACCAACGTCAGCAACAAACACATGGTTTGACCGCCAATCACCACCACTGAAGTCGAGCGATTGATTCCGGCTCCCGGCCCTTTGCTCCAGGCCAGCGGCATCATGCCTGCGACAAATGCGATGGTCGTCATCAAGATCGGTCGCAAACGGTCGCGGCTGGCTTGAATCAACGCTTCGTGGCGCTCCATGCCTTTCGCTCGCAAACCGTTAGTGTGATCAATCTGAAGAATCGAATTTTTCTTCACCATGCCGAACAGCACCAACAAGCCAAGCGCCGTGAACATATTGAAGTTTTGCCCGGTGACAATCAGCGAAAAGATGGCGAACGGCAGGCTGAGCGGCAGCGCCAGCATCACCGTAATTGGATGCAGGAACGATTCGAACTGCGCCGCCAGCACGATGTACATGAAGATGAATGACAGCAAAAACGCCGTGATGAATCCATTCATCGTGCGCCGCAACTCTTTGACGTTGCCCGCCGGAGCCGCCGTGTATTGCGGAGGTAGATTCAAGGCCTTGATTTCTTTTTCCAGTTCAGCAGAAACGACGCTTTGCGAAAAGCCGGGTTTGATGTTGGCGGTCAGAGTCACCTGCCGCTGGCGTCCCAAACGTTCAATGCTGGTGGGGCCGCTGGCTTCCTGGAACCTGACGACGTTGTCCAGTCCAATGCTGCCTCCTGCGCCGGCGCGCGACGAAGGCACGTTCAGTTTGCTGATTCCGGCTGCGTCAGTGCGATAATTTTCAATGGCGCGGACGCGGACTTCATATTGTTCGCCGCCTTCGTTGTAGGTCGAAATCTGATCGCCGCCGACCAGCAGGCGCAAACTTTGAGCTACATCGCCGATGCCGATCCCCAAGTCAGCGGCTTTCTGGCGATCAATCACGGCGCGAAGTTCCGGCTTGCCCAGAATCAACGACGTGTCGGCTTCGACTACACCCGGCATTTTTCTCAGCTTGTCCAAAATCTTCGTGGAGTATTCGCTGAGTTTATCCAGGTCAGGCCCGCGAAAACTGTATGCGATGTCCGTGTTGGTTCGGCCTCCGCCGGCAATTGCGGCAATCGGCGAAACCAGCGGGCGCAAATTGAACGATTCGAACTTGGGCAACACTTTGGCGCGCACCTGATCCATGCTTTGAAATTGCGTCAATTCGGGGCGCGCGCTCAGATCGTGCATTCGCACGTAAATCTTCGCCAGATTTGTAGTTTGTTGCTGGTCGTCGCCCACGGTCGTGATCGTGTAATTGATATGAGGAAGTTTGCGGACTTCAGTGGCGACTTTTTGCGTCATGTCCAGCGTGCTCTGCAAGGAAGTGCCTTCCGGCGCTCGCAAACTGATTTCGTATTCTCCCTGGTCGTCTTGCGGGAAAAAGTCTCTGCCGACTTTCATAAACAGCGGGCCGGTGGACAGAAAAACCAACACGGCAATCGTCACCACCAAAATGCGATGCTGCAAGGCGTGCGTCAGCAACCAAGTGTATCCGTTATCCAGCACGCGCATCAGCCAGGATTGTTTTTGGTGTTTGCCGTCTTCGTCGGGATCGTGTTTTTTCAGCAAGCGGGCGCTCAATGTTGGCGTCAACGTAAAACTGACGATCAATGAAACGGCAATTGCAAATGCCATTGGCAGCGCCACGTTTTTGAAAAAACGCCCCGAAATGCTCTGCATGAATCCGAGCGGCAAAAAGATCACCACCAGCGACAAGGTCGTCGCCATCACCGCCAGACCAATTTCCTTCGTGGCGTCAATTGCAGCAGCGAATGGTTCGTAGCCTTTTTCTTCGATGTATCGAAAGATGTTTTCCAGCACGACGATGGCGTCGTCAATCACGATGCCGACCGAAAGCGTCAGCCCAAGCATCGAAGGGCCGTTAAGCGTAATGCCGAAATAATCCATCAGCGCAAACGTGGCGATGATCGAAGACGGGATGGCGATGCCGGAAATGATCGTCGCGCGCAGGTTCTGCATAAACAGCAATACCACCAGCGCAGCCAGCAGCGAACCCAACAGCAAATGTTCGCGGATGGCATGAAAAGCCGCCAAAATGAAGACCGATTGATCGCGCACCACATCAATCGTGTAACCGGCGGGCAGGTTTTTCTTCAACGCGTCCAATCGTTCTTTCACTTCCTTGACGACATCCACGGTGTTGGTTCCAGACTGGCGACGCACTTGCAGCAACAAGGCAGTCTTGTCGTCCAATCGCCCGGCGCTCAATTCATCTTCTTCCCCGTCTTCGGTGTAACCGATGTCGGAAATCTTGATCGGGTAGCCATTGCGATTGGCGACGACGACGTCGTTGAATTCCGCAGGCGATTGCAATCGGCCCAGCGTTCGCAAGGTCAGCGTGCGCGCTTCCTGCTCGACTCTGCCGCCGGGCACTTCCAGATTTTGCGATTGCAGCGCGCCCGACACCTGCGCCACTGTCAGGTTATAGGCTCGCAGTTTGTCGGCGTCGAGTTTGACGTTGACCTGTCGTTTGCGCCCGCCGACGATCTGCACTTGACCGACGCCGTTGACCGATTCGATCTGACGACGAATGACCTTGTCGGCGAATTCGGTGATTTCGCGTATGTTGCGATTTGAGGCCACGGCAATGGTCATGACCGGCGAAGCGTCCGGGTCCAGCTTTTCCACAGTCGGCTGTTCAATCGTTCGTGGCAACAGCGGAATCGCTCGATTGATCTTGTCCCGCACGTCCTGAGCCGCCGAATCCAGATCGCGCTCCAATTCGAACTGCACGAAAACCAGCGAAACGCCTTCCGAAGAAGTCGAACGCAATTCTTCAATGCCGCTGATGGTATTGATGGATTCTTCGATCTTGTCTGTGATTTCGGTTTCGACTTCCTGAGGAGCCGCGCCGGGCAGTCGCGTGGTAATGGTGATGATCGGAAATTCCACGCGGGGGAATCGTTCGACGGTCAATCGGTTGTAGGCGAACACGCCCAACACGATCATCGTCATAATCAACATCGTGGCAAACACCGGACGACGCACACAAATCTCGGCCAACTTCTGCATAACTCTCTCCCTCCTTCAACCTGCTTTCGGTAACTTTTGGCTATTAGCGACTTGTGACGACGCTGCCCTGCTCAAGTTTTTCCAGATTGCTGATGGCGACGCTTTCGCTGGCTTTGACGCCTTCGATGATTTCGATCAATTCCCCATCACTTACGCCGATTTTGACAATGCGCTCGACCGCCTTGCCGTTTTCAATGACAAAGACTTTGGACAATCCGGCTGAGGTCAGCACGGCTTTGGCCGGAATCATCACGGCAGCGACGTTGTTGCCTGTGATTAGTTGCGACTTGGCAAACATTCCCGGTCGAAGCTGTCCGCCGGAATTGTTGACTTCGGCTTCGACTGTCAAAGCGCGCGTTTGTTCGCTCAACGAAGGCCCGATGCGGACTATTCGCCCGGTGAATGTGCGTCCAGCCAAAGCTTCGACAGTCAGGTTCATGGTCTGCCCTTTGCGAACCGCAGCGGCTGACGATTCCGGAATGTCCGCACGAAGCCGCAAAGGATTGATTTTGACCAGCGAAAGAATGCGTCCGCCAACGGCCAGATACGAACCGCGATTGGCGAATTTCTCCTTGACGGCTCCGCTGATCGGCGCGCGAACGACCGTATCGGTGATGGCTTTTTTGGCCAGCGACAACGCCGCGCGCTGCTGTTCGACAATCGCCAGTTGCTGATTGACGGCGTCAATCGCCGCTTGATGGCGAGCTTTGGCCAGATTGTTTTGCGTCACAGCCTGATCGTAGATCGAACGCGAAACATCGCCGTTTTCCACCAACTTGGCGGCGCGTTCCAAATCCATTTGCGACCAATCCAATTGCGCTTTGGCCTGACGAACCTCGGCGTTCTGATTCGAATCGAATCTCTCTCCCTCCTTCATTCCCAATCGCGCCATGGTTTGTTTCAACGCGGCTTCGGCCTGTTCGACTTTCAATTTGGCATCCCGCTGATCTATCACGGCAATCACCTGCCCCTGAGTGACATAACTGCCGAAATCCACGTTGAGCTGTGACAATTCGCCAGCGGCCTGGGCGGCAATCACGACTTCTTCGTCCGCAGCCAGCGAACCGACCACTTCAACCGAGCGTTGCAAGCCCCGCGTGATCGCCGCCGCCGTTGTCACATCAACAGCCTCCGGCGTCGCCGCCACAGCGGCATTGGCAGTCGCTTCAGGTTGCGACTTGGTGCGCGAACAAGCCGCTCCAGCGAAAACCGCAGCCAGCGCCAGCGCCAGCGCCATCCGATGTCCGATTGAGTTCAACATTCGAGTCCCTCTCCTTCAATTCTTTTCTTTTATTTGCGCCGCGGTTGCGGCGTTTCGTGTTCAAAGTTGGTCAGCGAAGCCATCAACAGATCGGTAAATTTTTCTGCCGCCTGACGATTGCTGAAATTGACGAATTCTCTTCCGGCATGTCGGAAGAATTTTCGCGTCATCGCCTGATTCATCACCATTCCGACAAAACCGCGCACAGCGATGATCGGGTCTAGCTGGCGAAACACTCCTTCGGCAATTCGCTTTTTGACGTATTCAGTCAACCGCCGATGCTGTTTCAAAATGTGATTGGTGAAAATCATCTCGGCCAGTTCGTGGCCTTCCAGCGCGCTATAAAACAGAATTCGCATAGCCGTATCGTCATGCTCGTGAAATTCCAGAATGTGAAACGCGAATAATTCAAAAACCTGCCGGTCGTCGCCGCGTTCCATCGCTTCATCAATCACCTGCTGCAAAATCCGTACATTGTCCGAACTCGCCTTCTGGTCAATGATTGCTGCATACAAATCGCTCTTGGTCGCAAAATGACGAAAGATGATTGCTTCATTGACACCGGCAGCCAACGCAATTTCCTTGGTCGTGGTTCCGCGAAACCCTTTTTGCGAAAAAAGCTCCATCGCAACTTCCAAAATCTGCTGGCGGCGATCTTCCGCCGCCATACGCGATGGAGCTTTTACATCTGTTTTTTCTTCAAGCGCTTTTTTCGGTGTCATTACTGGCGTTCAACTGACCCTTTCGTTGCGAATCAGCTCTTTCTTTCTTCAAATTTTCTTCAATCGGTCGTTCTGCTTTTTCAACTTCCGTTGTAAGTAAGTACCTACTTACCACACGACCGCGAAAGCTGGCAAGCCTTGAAGTAAGCGTCCACTTACTTCAAGAACGAAGCCAACAGGAAATTGATAAAACTGTTCCGTTTGGCTGATACTCCGCTTCCCAATTTTCATCACGGACAAACTGAAATGATCGAACGATTCAAACGTCTGTTGCTGTGTTGCGCATTCGCGTTGACGGCATTCGGCAATGCCGCGCAGCCTGACGGCAAACAGCTTTACCAAACGCATTGCGCTGCCTGCCACGGTCAAACCGGCGAAGGAGGTTCCGGCCCGACGTTGGCGACGCTGCGATTGGTTCGCGCCACGAACGAAGCCTCGCTTATCAAAATCATCAAGGAAGGAATCGCCGGAACTGAAATGCCGAGTTCGCGGCTGGACGTTGCGCAGGTCAAATTGCTGGCGGAATTCGTGCAGGAACTCGGCAGATTGCCGGTTGAAAAACCTGTCGGCGACGCCGTTCGCGGAGCCAGACTGTATGCGGGCAGGGGCGGTTGCGTTGCCTGCCACGCCATCAATGGCGAAGGCAGCGCTTACGGCCCCGATTTAAGCGACATCGGATTGCGGCGCGGAGCAAAACACCTGCTGACGTCTTTGATTGATCCTGAAGCCGATGTGCCAAAAAGCTTTTTGCAGTTTCGTCCCGGAACGGCAATCACGGACAATTTTTTGCAGGTTCGGTTGCTGACGCGCGCTGGCGCTCGCATCAACGGCGTGCGCGTCAACGAAGACAGCTTCACCATTCACGTCCGCGACGCTTCCGGGCGATTGCATTCTTTCTTCAAATCGGAACTGCGCGAACTTCATAAAGATTGGGGAAAGACTTCCATGCCGAGTTATCGAAAGCTGACGCAAACCGAGTTGGACGATCTGGTCGCTTACCTGCTGACACTGCGAGGCGACAAATGAAGAAAACCTTTTTACCTCTGCGTTTCCTCTGCGTTCTTTGCGCCTCGGCGGTGAAAATCAGTTTAGTTCTATTGGTGACAACAACAGCAATCGCTCAGGTCAGCTACGACCGTATACGCAACGCCGAAACCGAGCCGCACAACTGGCTGACGTATTCCGGGAATTATCAAAGCCACAGGTATTCGCCGCTTTCGCAAATCAACACGACCAACGTCGCACAATTGAAACCGGCGTGGGTGTATCAAATGCGCGATCCCGGCAAGGTCGAGGCGACGCCGCTGGTCGTGGATGGTGTCATTTACCTGAGCGAAAAGCCGCACGTCGTGACAGCGCTCGACGGATACACCGGGCGTCCGCTGTGGACGTATCGCCGCACAACGCCCAGCGATGCGCGCGGATGTTGCGGCATTCCGAATCGAGGGTTGGCCGTGTTGGGCGAAATGCTTTACCTGACGACATTCGATTCGCACGTTATCGCGCTGGACATTCACACAGGCAAATTGCGTTGGGATGTGGTCGCAGCGGATTACAAACTTGGCTACACGATGACCGCCGCGCCGTTGGCGATCAAAGACAAAATCATCGTCGGCGTAGGCGGCGGCGAATATGGCATTCGCGGATTTCTGGATGCTTACGACGCCAAAACCGGTCAACGATTGTGGCGATTCTGGACGGTTCCTGCTCCGGGCGAAGCGGGCAACGAAACCTGGTCTGGCGAAAGTTGGAAGACCGGCGGAGCGCCGACCTGGGTGACTGGTTCTTACGATCCCGAACTGAATTTGATTTACTGGCCAACTGGCAATCCTGCGCCCGATTGGAACGGTGACGCGCGTTTGGGCGACAACTTATTTTCAGACTGCCTGCTGGCGTTGGACGCCGACACAGGGAAATTGCGCTGGCATTTTCAATTCACGCCGCACGACGTTTGGGATTGGGACGCGAATCAGGTTCCGGTTTTGTTTGACGCTGTCGTCAACGGCAAATCGCGCAAGCTGATCGCTCAGGCCAATCGCAATGCTTTTTATTACCTGCTGGATCGCGTAACCGGCGAATTCCTGCGCGGCGCGCCTTACATCAAACAAACCTGGGCCAGTGGATTGGATGCCAAAGGCCGTCCGATCAAATTACCGAACATAGAACCATCAGCCGAAGGCACACTGGTGTATCCAGGTTTGGGCGGCGCGACGAACTGGTATTCGCCCAGCTACAGCCCGCAAACCGGATTGTTTTATGTGCTGGCGCGAGAAAATCATCCGCAATACTTTTTCAAAACCGACGCGGTTTACCATCCAGGCGATTTGTTTGAAGGCGGCGGCGGACGCGATTTGCCCGGCGTAGAACCGTATGGAGTGGTCAAGGCGCTGGACGCGCTGACCGGAAAACAGCGTTGGGAATTGCGGCTGTTTTCTCCCGCCATGACAGGATTGATGGCGACGGCGGGCGGCCTGGTCTTCGGCGGCAGCAGCGAAGGTTACTTTTACGCGCTGGATGCACGCACCGGCAAAGTGTTGTGGAAATTCATGGCTGGGTATCAAATCGTCAACAACCCTGTCAGTTACTCAATTCGCGGCAAACAGTATGTCGCAACAATTGCCGGACAAGGTCTGTTTGTTTTCACTCGGTAAGCCGTTCAAAGCTTGCCTTTGCAAAGCACTGTGCTAGGCTTCGCGCCGTACTTTCAACTCACCTTCAACGATTCGGAGAAAAAACGAATATGGCGACACAGGCTTCAAATTCGGAGTCAATTTCTACGTTCGATTCAACCAAAGACACTGGCGGGCTGGGCGGGCATCCACGCGGGCTGACGACATTGTTCTTTACCGAAATGTGGGAACGGTTCAGCTACTACGGCATGCGCGCTCTGCTGACGTTGTACCTGACCAAAGCCATGGGCTACGACGAAAAAGTCGCGGCGACGATCTACGGCGCATATACCGGCTCGGTCTATTTGATGTCGGTTCCCGGAGGCTGGATTGCGGACAATGTGCTGGGCACACGAAACGCTGTGTTTTACGGCGGCATTCTCATTGCGCTGGGGCATTTTTCAATGGCCTTGCCGACAAGCATCAGCTTCTTTCTTGGATTGATCCTGATCGTATTGGGAACCGGGTTGTTGAAACCGAATGTCAGCGCAGTAGTCGGCGAACTTTACAATCAGGAAGATCAACGCCGCGACGCTGGCTTTTCGATCTTTTACATGGGAATCAATCTGGGCGCGTTCATCGCTCCGATCATCTGCGGTTATCTGGGCGAAAAGATCAATTGGCATCTCGGTTTCGGAATGGCAGGCATAGGCATGACGCTTGGTCTGATCCAGTACCACTTGGGCAGAGACAGACTGGCTCACGTCGGTCATCCGCCGAAACAAACCAGCGAAGAAACCAAACGCAAAGCCATGATTGGTGTGGTTTTGATGGCGGTTATCAGCGCCGCAGTAGGTGTGTTGTTTTTCGGGCCGGACTGGATCACCGAAAACAAGTTCTGGATCATGGTCGGCAGTCTGGTGCTGTTTCTGTTCTGGCTGTTCGCGTCTTATCTGAAACCCGAAGAGAAAAAACCCGTCGCCGTCATCGTTGTGCTGTTCGTGTTTTCGATCATTTTCTGGGCGACGTTTGAACAGGCCGGAAGCAGCTTCACGCTGTTTGCTGACCGATTCACCAATCGTTCCATCTTCGGGTACGAGTTCCCCACGAGTTGGTATCAATCCGTCAATTCGATTTTCCTGATCTTGCTTGCGCCTGTCTTTTCGTGGTTATGGTTGAAAATGGCGGATCGCCAACCGTCCAGCCCCGTCAAGTTTTCGATGGGGCTCTTGTTCGTTGGATTCGGCGCGGTGTTGTTGGTTCTTGCGTCATTGCTGCTGGTCAGCGGCAGCAAAGTCGGGCCGTGGTGGCTGGTCGGCGTGTATCTGTCGCAAACCATCGGCGAATTGTGTTTAAGCCCGGTCGGTTTGAGCACCACTACGAAACTGGCTCCGGCCCGGTTAACCGGATTGATGATGGGCGTGTGGTTTTTGTCCATTTCTTTCGGCAACTTCTTCGCCAGCTTTTTCGCCAGCGAATTCAAAAACGAACAAAGCGCGTTGGTCGGCCTGTTTACCAAAGCCGGAGCCTGGCCGATTGCCGCTGCGGTTTTATTGCTGGCGCTGACGCCTTTCATCCGCAAACAAATGGGCAAAGTGCGGTAATTATCGCCTGAAACCGCCAATGGGCGTTTACCACTAAAAACTTATGCTTCGAACACTTTTTTTTAGATTCGCTCAAACGCTGTTGATTTTGTTGCTGCTGGGATTGTTGATTTTGCCGACACCGGTTGCCGATGCCCAAGCCGAATTCGACATTGTGCTGGCCGGTGGCCGCGTGATGGATCCAGAATCCGGTCTTGACGCCATTCGCAACGTCGGCATTCGTGGCAACAAAATCGCGGCGATTTCCGCTCGACCGTTGAAAGGCAAATCCGTCGTGGACGTAAAAGGCCACGTCGTCACCGCCGGATTCATTGACCTGCATTCGCACGGTCAGGACGACGAAAATTACCGCTACAAGGCGCGCGACGGTGTGACGATGGCGCTGGAAATGGAAGTCGGCGCTTCGCCGGTGGCGAAATGGTACGCCGACCGCGACGGGCGGTCGCTCATCAACTTCGGCGCGACGGTCGGTCACATTCCAGCAAAGATGGCTGTCATGAAAGACACCGGAACCTGGCTGCCGCGCGACAACGCCGTCACCAAAAAATCTTCGCCGGAGGAAGTTCGCCAAGTCGCCGAACTCATCAAACGCGGACTGGACGAAGGCGCACTAGGCATTGGATTCGGCATCAACTACGTGCCGACCAGTACACGCACAGAAATTCTGGATTTGTTTCAACTCGCCGCCGAACGCAAGGTCGCCACCTACGTTCACATGCGCCACGCCGGAGCGGTCGAACCCGGCAGCGCGATTGAATCGTTGCAGGAAGTGCTGGCCGATGCCGTTTCAACCGGCGCTGCGCTGCATGTCGTTCACATCACCAGCACCTGTCTGCGCCAGACGGCGACGTGTTTGCGAATGATCGAAGGCGCGGCGAAACGCGGCGTGGACGTGACCACCGAAGCCTATCCTTACACGGCAACGCAGACGCGCATCGAATCGGCGATTTACGACGAAGGCTGGCAGGAACGGCTGGGCATGACCTTCAAGGATTTGCAGTGGGTGGCGACCGGCGAACGATTGACCGCAGAAACCTTTGTCAAATACCGCAAGGAAGGCGGTTCGGTCATCGGCCATTCCATCCCCGAAGAGATTTCCCGACTGGCGGCTTCCAACCCGAAAGTTATCGTCGCCAGCGACGGGATTATCACCAACAAACAAGGCCATCCGCGCGGCGCTGGCAGCTACGCCCGCGTGCTGGGATTGTACGTCCGCCAGCAAAAAGCAGTCTCGCTGATGGATGCGCTTCGCAAAATGTCGCTGCTTCCGGCGCAGCGATTGGAAGCTTCAGTTCCTATGATGCGCTCGAAGGGGCGCGTCAAAGTCGGAGCCGACGCCGATTTGATCATCTTCGATCCGGCGACGGTGATTGATCGCGCGACATTTGAAAATGCTGCGCAGTATTCGACCGGCATTCCGCATGTGATGGTCAACGGAGTGTTCGTTGTTCGGGATGAACGAATCGTCGAAGGCGTAAAACCCGGCGTCGGCATTCGTCGCAAGTAGCGAACAGACTCACTCCACAATTCCTCAAACCGACAAAGGATTGCGGTTGAAACTCGCCGCTGTGCAGCCATTCCGCAATCCTTGTTGTTTACGTCCTTCCGCCACTAGACACTTGCTCAAACGGTTTGTTACAGTCGCCGCCCTTGAGAGAACAAACAGCAATTGTCTTGAATTCCTATCTGATTGGTTCAACGGTGACACCCGCATGAAATCACGTGACCTGATTTTTGCCCTGATCGTAATCATTGTCGTTGGCGGTTTGTATTACCTGTCCACGCGCAACAAAGCCAAACCCATGTCCGTTCGTGCTGAACACGCAACCGTGCGCGCGCGCGAAGATTGTTTTCAATGTCACCTGCCTGCCAGATTTGAAGAGCTGGAACGCCAGCATAAACATCCCGGCAAATGGCGCGACGCGCGCGTCAGTTGCCTGCTTTGCCACAAAGCTCCGGACGGAGCCAGAGCGCAACGATTGAACACGGACAACATCCATCAACTCGCGGGCAACTCGCCGGACTGAACCGGCGAACTCCATAATTCATTTATCAAGAAAGCATTCATCTTACATGGCGAAATCAAAACCAAGCGCTAAACCAGAAATCTACAAAAATTACATCAATGGCCGTTGGGTAAAACCAGTCGCAGGCCAGATGATTGAAAATCGCAATCCTGCCGACACACGCGACCTGGTAGGCCTGTTCCCTGCTTCGACTGACGAAGACGTGGAGGCCGCCGTCGCTGCTGCACGCGAAGCGTTCCCAAAATGGAAGGCTACGCCTGCGCCAAAACGCGCCGAGATGCTGTTTGAGCTTGGCCGAATTCTGACTGCCCGCAAAGATCATTTCGCAGCCGACATGACCCGCGAAATGGGCAAAGTCCTGAAAGAAACCGGCGGCGACGTTCAGGAAGCGATTGATATGACGTTTTACACCGCAGGCGAAGGTCGTCGCCTGCACGGATATACGACGCCGTCGGAATTGCAGAACAAGATGGCGATGTGCGTTCGCCAACCTGTCGGATTGTGTTCGCTCATCACTCCCTGGAATTTTCCGATGGCCATCCCTTCGTGGAAGATGATGCCCGCATTGATTTGCGGCAACACGCTGGTCATCAAACCCGCAGAAGACACTCCGCTTTCGACCATCAATCTGGTCAAAGCCGCCGAAGAAGCGGGCATTCCACCCGGCGTCATCAATATCGTCATGGGAAGCGGCGAAGATACGGGCGCTCCGCTGACTACGCATAGAGACATTCGCCTGGTCTCGTTCACCGGCTCCACCGAAACCGGACGCATTGTTTCGACCAACGCGGCACAACACGGAAAAATCTGTTCGCTGGAAATGGGCGGCAAAAACGTGATTCTGGTCATGGACGACGCCGACATTGAACTGGCCGCCGAAGGCACCGTTTGGGGAGCTTTTGGAACTTCCGGCCAACGTTGCACGGCTTCATCGCGCGTGGTGGTTCACAAACGTGTCTACAAGAAATTCGTCGAAAAGCTCACCGAAAAAGCCAAGTCTCTGCGCATCGGCAACGGATTGAACAAAAACGTGGATATGGGGCCGGTCATCAATCAGGCGGCGGTTGACAAAATTCTTGGCTACATTGAAATCGGCAAAAACGAAGATGGCGCGACCTTGCATCTGGGCGGCAACCGGATGGAAAAAGGCGACCACAAACACGGCTTTTTCATCGAACCGACGATCTTCACCGACGTTGCGCCGGATATGCGAATCGCGCAGGAAGAAATTTTCGGCCCTGTGGTCAGCATACTTCCCTGCCGCAACCTGGACGAAGCCATCGAAATCGGCAACGGTGTCAAATACGGCTTGTCGTCTTCGATTTATACCCAGGACGTGAATCAGGCCTTCACGGCAATGGAGCGAATGTACACTGGCATCTTTTACGTCAATTCGGCAACCATCGGCGCAGAAGTTCACTTGCCGTTCGGCGGAACCAAAGCCACGGGCAACGGTCATCGAGAAGGCGCGATGATCTCGTCGCTGGATATTTTTTCCGAATGGAAAGCGATTTATGTGGATTACAGCGGCAGATTGCAGAAAGCACAGATTGACAACTAAACCGACCGATCAAGAAAGGAATATTCAATGGCAGCAAAATGCCCCGTTACTCGCCAGGAATTCCGTGAAGGCGCTCAACCGGTCAAGGTTGAAATCAACGGCATTCCGATGATGGCTGAAGTCAAAGAATTTTCGACCGGCTCGCTGGGCTGGTATTTGAACGGCAAAACCATGGTTGATGTCGGCGGTAAACAGGTCAGTGTCCAAATCGGAATGAATCTGACCATTGTCGGCAGCAAGGATTTGCCGAAAGACGAATAACCGAATCGCCAAACCACAGGAGGCAAACCATGTCTACGGGCTGGAAGATCGGGTTGACGATCATCGCAGCGTTTCTGCTGGTCATGATGCTGGGAGTCGGAGCCTGCTTTTATTACTTTTCGCAGCTCGGCGATCAGGTCAAAGAAGACCAACGGGCGGCGGAACGTTTGGGGGAAACCGCTGACGAAGCCGCCTGTTTGAACGAAGCAATGAATCGCGCTGAAGGCAAAAACGCGATTTCAGGTGCAGCTTCGGCGACAGTGTTTCTGGCCACCTGTTTACAGAAAAGCAGACCGAGCCGGGGATTCTGCGACGGAGTGCCGGTCAAAGATGACCGCGAAGGAGTTCGAGTCTGGGTGGAATCCAAGTGCAAGGAACAGGGGCAAACTGGCAGCATCACTTGCAGCGCAATGATGAGCGCAGTCATTGGCCATTGCCAGAATCGCGGCAGCGATCCTGCGCCTTCGCCCACAGCCAAACCTGAAGAATCAAAAAACAAGGAGAAGAAAAAATGATTATCGGATTGCCAAAAGAAATTAAAGACAACGAAAGCCGCGTTGGATTGACTCCGGCGGGCGTCAAAACCTTGAGCGATTTCGGTCACACGGTGTTGGTGGAAACCAGCGCGGGCGTAGGCAGCGGAATCAGCGACGATGAATTTCGCGCCGCTGGCGGCCAGATCGTCGAAACCGCAGACCAGGTCTGGCAACGCGGCGAAATGATCGTCAAAGTCAAAGAGCCGGTCGGCCCCGAATACCAGCGTATGCGCGAAGGCCAGTTGCTGTTCACCTACCTGCATCTGGCTCCCGACCCTAAACTGACGCAAGCCATGTTGGACAGCAAAATCACAGGCATTGCTTACGAAACCATCACCAATGACGAAGGCCATTTGCCGCTGCTGACGCCTATGTCCGAAGTCGCAGGTCGCATGGCGGTGCAGGTCGGCGCACATTACCTGCAAAAACCCGAAGGCGGTCGCGGCGTGTTGATGGGCGGCGTTCCCGGTGTGCTTCCATCGAAAACCGTTATCATCGGCGGCGGAGTCGTCGGCATCAATTCCATCAAAATGGCCGTCGGTTTGGGCGCGAATGTCACCGTGCTGGATAAAAACCTGGAACGGTTGCGTTACCTTGACGACATCTTCGGCGCACAGATCAAAACTCTGATGTCGAACGATTACAACGTGCAGGAATCCATTGCCAACGCCGATCTGGTCATTGGCGCGGTGTTGATCCCCGGAGCGTCAGCGCCGCATCTGGTCAAAAAATCCATGCTCAAAACCATGCACAAAGGCGCGGTCATCGTGGACGTAGCCGTTGACCAGGGTGGTTGCATTGAAACCACCCATCCGACCACACACAGCAACCCGACGTATTATGTGGACGATGTGCTGCATTATTGCGTAGCCAACATGCCCGGAGCCGTACCGCGTACTTCGACCTTTGCACTGACGAACGCCACGTTGCCGTTTGCCGTCAAGCTGGCGAACAAAGGCTTCAAAGACGCCATCGCCAAGGACAAACACCTGAAAGAAGGGGTTAACACTTATGCCGGGCATATCACTTATGAAGCGGTGGCAGAGTCGCAGGACTTGCCTTACAAATCGCTCGACGAACTTTTGTAATGGCCAAAGGAATCAAAATCATTGAAGTCGAACCGGATTCGCTTGCGGCAGAACTTGAGCTTGCCGCGGGCGATCGCATTTGGACGATCAACGGCAAACGAGTCCGCGACGCGCTGGATTTCAAATTCCTGACCGCTGGCGAAGAAGATTTGACCGTCGAAATCGTCAAAGCCGACGGCGAAGAATGGCAATTGGAAGTCGAGAAAGATAACAGCGAGCCCTGGGGCATTGATTTCGAGCCGATGACGCCGCGTCAATGCGGCAATGATTGCGTCTTCTGCTTCATACAGCAGAACCCCGAAGGTTCGCGGAAAAGTCTGTGGGTGCGTGACGAAGACATTCGCTTTTCGTTTATGTACGGCAATTACTCTACGCTTTCGACCATCACCAAGTCGGAAATCGAACGAGTGATCGAACAGCGATTGTCTCCGCAGTACGTTTCGGTTCATGCGACTGATCCTGATTTGCGCGCTTACCTGCTGGGCAATCCGAAGCGCGTAGACATCATCGCCCAGATGAAACATTTCATTGACCACGGCATAGAAATTCACGCCCAAGTCGTGCTCTGCCCGACGATCAATGACGGCCAGCATCTGGTCAAAACGATTTACGATCTGGCGGAACTCAGTCCTGGAATTGTTTCGACGGCAGTCGTGCCTCTTGGAATCACAGACAAACACAAATACCGAAGTCGGCTGGTGGAAGTGACCGACGAATTTTGCGCCGAGATCATTGACCTGGTTTCGCCGATTCAAAACGAGTTGAAAAAGAAACTGGGAACTGTGTTCGCGTTTCTAGGCGATGAGTTTTATATTCGCGCCGGTCGCCCGATTCCGCCTAAATCGCATTACCGAATCGTGCGCGGCAGCGAAGGCGATGATTACCCGCAAATCGAAGACGGCGTTGGAATGGTCAGGCAGTTTTTTGACGCGCACGCCAAACGCATGAAACAGCTCGCCAAAATGCGTGACCGCGGACAGTTTTCGCTGGCGAAGGCAAAGAAAGTGTACGGCACGCTGGCTACGGGATTGATCTTTTACCCGATGCTGAAACAAGCGGTTGAGGAAATGAACAGCACGTTTGGCACTCGGCTTCACGTGGCGCAGATCGAAAACACATTCTTCGGCAAAGGGGTGACAGTGGCCGGATTGCTTTCCGGAGTGGATTACCTGAACGCGCGCGACAAGTTCAAAGGCGAATTTCTGATGCTGCCACCCCACTGTTACCGAGAACACGATCAAAAGTTTCTGGATGGAATGACCGTCAGCGAATTGACCGCCGAGTTGGTGTTGCCCGTCAAACGAAGCTGGAACGAGGTGCTGGATTTGCACGAACAACAGCAAACGCATCGCACCATTCTTTCGCACGATTACGGCGCAGTGACTTCGATCTCCGTGTAAGGATTTATGTTGGAAGGTACGCAATCAAAACTCATAGAAATGTACGAAGCGCGGGAAGCGATTCTGAATCGCATCAATTCGGACTTGGTTCGTCCTGATGCGGACAGCATGGCCTCCAGCGTGATTGACATAGATAAGTTTTTGCAGGCCGCCGTCACAGAAGTCGGCCAGCGGCTGGAAGTGGATCGTTGCAACGTCATTACGCCGGGGCCAGACGGAGGCTTTCGCGTCAGCCACGAATATCTGGGCGACAGCAGCCTGACGCCTGGCTTGGGTCTGAACATCCCCAACTCCCTCGTTCCTTTTGATACGATCAAACAATATCTGCCGCGCGCACGTCATTATTCGGTTGATGACACGCAAACCGCCAACATTCCGCTGTGGGTCAGGTCAACGCTGCAACTGATCGGCACTCGGTCGGTGCTGGTTGCGCCGTTTGTTTACCGCGACGAATTGTTGGGCGTAATGGGATTGCATTATTGCCAGCAACCGCATCGCTGGACGGAAACCGAAATCAAATTGGTGGAATGGCTGGCCGGACAGGTTTCTATCGGGCTGCAATACACCCAGCTTTATCAGGAAAAAGAAAAAGAAGTCGAAATCACCAAGTTGATGCTGGAAATTTCCAACGACATCAACACGCGAACCGATTTCAATGAAATTACGAACTTTGTCATTGATCGCGCGCTGGAATTGCTGAAGGCCGATTACGGCTGCATTGCCATTTTGGATAATCAGGGCGAACAACTGCATTTCGATGAACTGCGCGCCCGGCGCGGGTTTGATCTTCGCAAAGCAGTCGAAGCCAAATACCGCGAAGCCAGAAATCTGCGTTTGCCGGATCATCCGGCAGTCAGCGAATTGCTGGACGAAGGCCAAACTTTACGGTTGGAAGATTCGCGGACTTCGCCGTTGGCGCGTTATCTGTTTTCCCAAATCATCAAAGGCAAATCGGCGTTGATCGCTCCGATCAACGTCAAAGAAAAAGTGCTGGGCATCGTCGCATTGGTTTGGGTCGCCGAAACCAAACGGTTTTCCGATTACGACGTGCAGGTGCTCAACGGCATTTCCAGCCAGATCGCCATTGCCTTGGAAAAAGATCGTTTGGCGGCGGAAGTCATACGGTTGAAACGCGAACTCAACGATGCACGCGCCGGAGAACGCATCATTGGCTCCGCGCCCAAAATTCGCCGCGCGATTGAAATGGCTCTTTCAGTCGCCGACAGCAACACTACGGTTTTGTTGCAGGGCGAATCCGGCACTGGCAAGGAATTGATCGCCAGCCTGATTCAATTCAATTCCCGTCGGGCTTCGCGTCCATTCGTCAAAATCAATTGCGGAGCGATTCCACAGGCGCTGCTCGAAACCGAATTGTTCGGTCACGAACGCGGGGCTTTCACCGATGCTCGATCTCGCCGAATTGGCCGTTTTGAAGAAGCCAATGGCGGAACTCTGTTTCTGGATGAAATCGGCGAAATGAGTCTGGCGGCTCAGGTCAGTTTGCTGCGTGTTTTGCAGGACGGCGAGTTCACGCGAGTCGGCGGCAATGAGGTCATCAAAACAGACGTGCGCGTGATTGCCGCGACCAACAAAGAACTGGAAAAGGAAATCGAAGAAGGACGGTTTCGCCGTGATCTGTTTTACCGGCTGAATGTGTATCCGGTCGTGTTGCCGCCTCTGCGGGAGCGAGCGGAAGACATAGAACAGCTTGTCGCTTATTTCGTCGAACGATTCCAACAGAAAAGCGGCAAAAGAGTGACGGGAGTTTCAGACCGGGCGTTGCGTGCGCTGAAAAGTTACCCGTGGCCAGGCAACGTACGCGAACTGGAAAATTGCGTCGAACGAGCGGTGATTGTTGCTGCGGGGCGAATGGTGACCGAAAACGACTGGCCTGAAACCATTCGCGCTCATTCTGTGCCGGATCAAAGTGCCAACGTTCAACTGACTGTTCCGATGACAATGGACGAGGTCGAAAAAATCATGATTCACCAGACATTGCTCTTTACGAACGGCGACAAGGCCAAAGCCGCTCGTTTGCTCGGCATTGGCCGCAAAACGCTGTATAGAAAACTCGAACAGTACAAAAGCTAAAGGCGCGGTCGCCCGCGCCTTTAGCTTGAAAATCCATTGAACCAGGAATTACTTGTTGATTGAAGGTTGACTGTTACTTCCGCTCGAATAACCAACCTGATCAATTCTGCGTGAAATCAGCAATTCCCGATAATAATCGAAGACATATTTCTTCATGGCCTTGTGGCCCCAGCGAGTGTAAAAATCGTAATCCTTCATCTCGTCGTAGGCCTGTTCAATATCCCATCCCTGCATCTTCATCCGAAACACGGCAATCATCGCTCCGGTGCGATGGCGCCCACCAGCACAATGAACAAACACAGGATGATTCGCCTTGTCATTGACCAATGACAAGAATTTGTCGTCGGCATCTTCGGCTGGGTAGTTTTTGTCACTCATCGGCAGATTGATGTATTTCAAACCGAATTGCCTTGCCGTCGCCTCAGCATAATCTTTCGGGTCGTTGCGAAGATCAATAACCGTCTTGACTCCCAGCGCGGCAAGTTGTTCGTACTCATCTTCTTTGGGTTGCGCCCCGCGATAGAAGAAATCAGTGACCTTGCCAAAGTTATTGACATCCACTTCGACGCTGGGAGCTTTCTTGTTGGATTTATCACCGGAACTGGCTGACGAAATCACAGTCGCCGAAAAAACAGCCACTACAACGATCAAAACAACCAGTGAATTTCTGGTAAGGAAAGTTGATACTGGCGTAAAAACACTGTGCATACCGTTAAGTTTCATGATCATCTTTTTCCTGGACTTATCGCCGTCTGCCATAGACTTATGCCTGTGGATCCGCGGCTTGTTGATGATTCTGTTTTTTCTTCAATACGTTTTACTCGTCACGGATGTGGCGAGTTATTGAGGGCGACACTGGGATGATACTCATCCACTGATACGATGTCTAGCGGAATTCATTTTTATGGAAATTCATTTTTTCGGAAGTGTTAGTCTGACCAGTTTCGCAGTAAAAAGCATTACGGATTTTTCGCATTGATTCTGCTTAAGGCGATTTCTGCTGCCGAAACCAAATACGGGTCAATATCAAGTTTGGCTGATTCCAGAGCTTCGACAGCCTCTAAGTCCTGCTTTCTGGCAATAACCCCCAAAGCGAGGGCGCTGGCTCGTCGAACATGTTGAGCTTTGTCACGATTGAGCGAATCGGTCAATGCTTCAACTGATTCAGCATCCGCCATTTTGCCAAGTCCGCGCGCCGCCTGACTCCGCGCAAAGATGTCTTCGTCCTTGCCACGTTTTTTCAACAAATCAATCAGCGAGTCTCTGGCAATCGGATCGCCAATTTCCGCCAACGCAAAGCTTGCCGCCGCGCGAATGTCCTGCTTTTTATCTTTCAACAAAGGCAACAGAGTTCCAACAACCTGCGACGACCGTTGAAATGCCAGAGCGTAAATCGTGGCTTTGCGAATGGAAATGTCTTTTTCAGCTTTCAGGCTGGCCAGCAAAGAGGTCACAAAACGTTCATCGCGGCTCAGTTCCATTGCCCGCGCCGCCAGAGCGCGAACCAGCGGCGATGAATCTCGTCTCAGCAACTGGCTCAAGGAATCAACCGTCGCTTGTTCAGCAGAGTACACGGACAACAAAGAGCCAAGCTCGATGACCACGTCTGCACGCTGGTCTTCGTTGCCGGATGTCAGCCGAGCCAACAGAGCGGCTTGTTTGCTCGACTCTTGAGCCAGCACGCCGCCTGTCAGAATCAACATCACCAACGACCAGACAATCAGTCGTGCAATTGGTATTCGGAATGGGTGATGCAGATTTATCAACTCGCGTAATTCCCCGTTTTGATCTCGGATTTTCGTCTGATGGCTTCCCACTCGAACACCTGGCACGCACGGCGATTTTCGTAAGCCGTGCTGAGCATCATCAACAATTCGTCATCAGAAGCGAGGTTGTGCGGAGAGGTTTTATGATCTCGGAAAACTCCGCGTTCGCCTTGTCGTTGCTTGGCGCGCTCCAACTGCGAAACGTAATCCAATACGTCTTCCACTTCGGTGTCCGTCATTTGCTGGAGTTTATGCAGTAGGTTTTCGCGGTCGGTAAGTCGTTTGCTCATCGCTACCTCCTTAAAAGTAGGGCAAACGACTCAAAAGAAATCAGGTCAGCTTGCCCGTCGTATTGTCACGCGCGTTGGCGCGTTGAGTTTTCGGATCATTGTTGGCAGAAAATCCTCTTTGAGTTTCAGAATCGGTTTCGCAAAACACGAACCGACATCAAACTTTGTCAAAGCCACTCGATGTCAAATCGGGCTACTGCGTTGGGTTGAAAATTTGGGAATCGGACTGCCTTCGTTACGACGCCGGGATGATAGTACAGCCTCTTCGCGCCGCGCAAGACCACCCACACAGCTCAATCCCTTGCGCTATTTCCAAGAGATGGAAGAAGACTTTAAGACTGACACCGATGCCAAAATCAGCATGCGAATTGACCGATTCTCTCAGATTTGAGAGGATCGGTTTTACTTGAACGAAAGGAAAACTCTCTTTGCGAATCATCAGTAAGCGACGATTACGACAGTTCTGGGAAAAACATCCCGACGCAGAAGAACCGTTGATGCACTGGTATCGGGTAACGAAAAAAGCCGCCTGGAAATCATTAGCCGAAGCTCGCATGGATTTTCGCCACGCCGATGCGGTGGGAACTTGCACGGTGTTCAACATCAAGGGCAATCATTACCGTTTGATTGCCGGAGTTCGTTACGAAATGCAGCGCGTGTTCGTGCTGAAAATCTTGACTCACAAAGAATACGACGCGGAGGATTGGACGAATGAGTGCCGTTGTTACGAAAAAACGCGCTAAGGTCGCTGGAACAGTCGGGTGCAGTTTCAACCAAAACAAGTACGCCGAACTGCTGGCGCAGACGTTGCCGACGGCGATTACCAACGAACAGGAGTTGGAACAATTCACCGAAATCGTTGACCGATTGGCCGTCAAACAAACTTTGTCGCCGGAAGAAACCCGGCTGCTGCAATTGCTGTCTACGTTGATTGAAGTTTACGAGGACGAGCATTACCCGATCCCGGACGCTCCCCCGCACGTCATGATTCAAGGTTTCATGCAGGATCGCGGCTTGCGAAACAAAGACCTGGAACCGATTCTGGGTTCCAGCGGCGTAACTTCTGAAGTCATTAGCGGCAAACGCAAGCCAAGCAAAACTCAAATCAAAAAGCTGGCGGAACTTTTTGAAGTTTCGCCGGAGCTTTTTGTCTCGACTATCGAATAACAACTCAAAACCTAGTCAGGAACAACTGGAAATGTCACACAACCTTTTCAACACTCATCAATCATTTGATTTAGGAAACGGAACGCAAGGCAAGTTTTATTCTCTGCCGGAACTGGAACGACAAGGCGTCGGGCCAGTTTCCAAACTGCCAATCAGCATTCGCATCGTGCTGGAATCGGTGCTGCGGAATTGCGACGGCAAGAAGGTCAAGGAAGACGACATTCGCGCTCTGGCCAATTGGAAGGCCAATGCCGACCGCACGGCGGAAATTCCCTTCGTCGTCGCGCGCATTGTTTTGCAAGACTTCACAGGCGTGCCGCTGCTGGTGGATTTGGCGGCGATGCGTTCGACCGTCGCCGCGTTGGGCAAAAATCCGAAGATCATTGAACCGCTGGTTCCGGTTGATCTGGTGGTTGACCACTCCGTGCAGGTTGATGTGGCAGGAACGTCGGACGCTTTGCAGCGAAACATGCAGATTGAGTTTGAACGCAATCGCCAACGCTACGAATTTTTGAAATGGGGCATGCAGGCGTTCGACACGTTCAAGGTCGTCCCGCCCGGCATAGGCATCGTTCACCAAGTCAATCTGGAATATCTGGCCAAAGGCGTGCTGGAAAAAGACGGTGTTTATTACCCTGACACTCTGGTCGGAACCGACTCGCACACAACGATGATCAACGGTTTGGGCGTAGTAGCCTGGGGCGTGGGCGGCATCGAAGCCGAAGCCGGAATGTTGGGACAACCTGTGTACTTCCTGACGCCGGATGTGGTTGGCGTTCACATGTTCGGCAAACTGAACGAAGGCGTGACCGCGACCGATCTGGTTTTGCATTGCACCGAAATGCTTCGCAAAGCCAAAGTCGTGGGCAAGTTCGTCGAATACTTCGGCGAAGGCGCGGCGAGTTTGTCGCTGACCGACCGCGCGACGATTGCCAACATGGCTCCCGAATACGGCGCAACGATGGGCTTTTTCGGGGTTGACGAAGAAACCTGCAATTACCTGAAAGCCACTGGCCGCACAGACGATCAGATCAACGCCTTCCGCAATTACTTTCAGGCGCAAGGGCTGTTCGGCATACCCAAAGCGGGCGAGATTGAATACAGCCAGACGTTGGAACTTGATCTTTCAACCATCACGCCGAACGTCGCCGGGCCGAAACGTCCGCAAGACCGCATAGAACTTTCCGGTTTGAAAGACAAATTCCTGGAGCTTTACGAAAAGCCTGTCGCTGAAAGCGGCTACGCCAAATCTGCCGCCGACTTCAGCAAGCGTCATTCGACTACGACTAGCGCAGGCAAAGAAGTTGATCTCGGTCACGGCGATGTTTTGATCGCGGCGATTACTTCCTGCACCAACACTTCAAATCCCAGCGTCATGCTGGCCGCCGGATTACTGGCCAGGAAGGCGGTTGAAAAAGGTTTGAAGGTGAATCCGCGCGTCAAGACTTCATTGGGTCCAGGTTCGCGCGTGGTGTCGGATTATCTGGCGAAAACCGGCTTGCAGCCCTTTCTGGATCAACTCGGCTTTCAAGTCGTCGGTTACGGCTGCACGACCTGTATTGGAAATTCCGGGCCGCTGGACGCCAAGATCGAAGAAGTAGTGACCGGCAACGATTTGATCGCGGCGTCTGTTTTGTCAGGCAATCGCAACTTCGAGGCGCGCGTGCATCAAAACATCAAAGCCAATTTCCTGATGTCGCCGCCGTTGGTAGTCGCGTTTGCCTTGGCCGGTCGCGTTGACATCAATCTGGCCAGCGAACCGATTGGCAAAGGCGCAAACGGCGATGTTTATCTGAAAGACATCTGGCCAAGCTCGCAGGAAGTCGGCGCGGTGTTGAACGCAGCGATGGACGCGGCGACTTACCGGCGGCTCTATTCCGATTTCACTTCTGAAAATCCGCTGTGGAATGAAATTCCTTCGAGCGTCGGCGATGTTTACGAATGGGATGAAAGCTCGACTTACATCCAGCAGCCGCCGTTTTTTGAAAACTTCGGCATGGAAGCCGGAACCGTTGGCAACATCACTGGCGCGCGTCCGTTGGGTATTTTCGGCGATTCGGTGACCACAGATCACATCAGCCCGGCGGGTTCGATCAAGGCTTCTTCGCCTGCCGGAAAATATCTGATTGAAAACGGGGTCGAACAAAAAGACTTCAACAGCTACGGTTCGCGTCGCGGCAACGACCGAGTGATGACGCGCGGCACGTTCGCCAACGTTCGCATCAAAAACCTGATGGTTCCCGGAACCGAAGGCGGCGTCACCAAATACAAAGGCGAGCAGATGAGCATTTACGACGCTTCGATGAAGTACCAAGCCGAAGGAACTCCGCTGGTGGTCATTGCCGGACAGGAATACGGGACAGGCAGTTCGCGCGATTGGGCGGCCAAAGGCACGCGCTTGCTGGGCGTCAAGGCGGTCGTCGCGCAAAGCTTCGAACGTATTCACCGCAGCAATCTGGTCGGCATGGGCGTGTTGCCGTTGCAGTTCAAAGACGGCGTGACGGCGCAGACTTTAGGGCTGGATGGTTCTGAAACGTTTGATGTCGTTGGGCTGGATGGCGGCGTCAAACCTCAACAGGATGTGACGCTGGTCATTCACCGCGCCAACGGAGCGAAAGAAGAAGTCGCGGTCAAGTTGCGAATTGATACCGCCATCGAAATTGACTACTACCAGCACGGCGGCATTTTGCCTTACGTGTTGCGGCAATTGATTTCTCAAGGTTAATCCGTTCGGCAATTAGCCGTTAACATCTTTTTTACAAAGCGCGAAAGTTGATTACATCTTTCGCGCTTTGTTGTTTATCGCTGCCATTACTGGAAGCCGAATCCACACAACCTTCACGATTCTTGATGCGATTCAAGAAACCCATTTCCCTTTTCGGAAAACCCGAAAACAAAATTCTCTTTCAGCACGTTTTCCGATCCTTCTCAGAACTCGGGTTTGCAGGCGACCGTTAAGCAAGCCGCGAAGGGAAGAGATGAGAACAGTTGCCATCGTTGAAGACTGTTTTTCATCAACTTTAATTACTCAATTGCAAACTTGGAGAAGGAGAAAAACCATGTTGAAGAATGTTGTTCGTATGATGACGTTGTCGGCGTTTGTCCTGGCTGGATTGGTGGTATCGGCGTCCGCACAAAGCAACGCTGTGTCTCAAAAAGTTCAAGTCGGATTTGATTTTTATGTGGGCGACAAATTGATGCCTGCTGGAGAATACATGATCAAAGCCGTCAGTCGTGGCGTTACGCACGGAGTCATTATGATCGAACAGGTGAAAGGCGACGCCAAAATCGCCGTCCACACGTTCCCGGCTAACAACCAAGACAAGCTGAAACCCGGTTCGCTGCTTTTCAAAAAATACGGAGCCAACAGCTACCTTTCCGCCGTTCAAATGGGCGATGAAAAATATTTGCATCAAGTGCTGAAAAACACCGAATCGCGAATTGCCAAGCGTGAATCTGAGAAGAAGGTTGTCAAAACCGGCAACGCCAAAGCGGCGACGGCATCTTCTCTCGAATAACAACCCTTCATCAAAACAACCAAACTCACAGAACATGGAGCGAGTTCGATTTCAAGAAGTCAAACTCGCTCCAGTTGTTTTGCCGTCGTGCCAACCGCCGTCTTGACCCAGCAAACAAGCCTCTCATAAGCTTTCATCTCTACCTGAAACAAACCAAACACCGCATCAGACTGAAATTGCGTTGGAGGCCTTATGATTTTATTGATAGACACGCTGGCAATTGTGTTCCTGATCATTGGCTGGTGGGTGGCTCTTGGAGCGTATCCCAGACTGCCAGAAAAAATTCCAATTCATTTTGGAATCAGTGGCGAACCCGATGGCTGGGGTGGGCGCTGGACGATCTTTCTGATGCCTGTGATTGCGACGCTGATTGTGGCCATGAACTGGTTTATTTATGTTCAACTGAAAGGTTCGCCCAAAATGCCTGCGGCGATGGAATTGCCGCTGCATGTGCTGCTGTTGGAATTGCCTGCGCTGTTCGCTTACATCACCTGGCGAATAACCGAAGTCGCCTTTGGCCGCGCGCAAGGCCTGAGCGTCTGGTTTCTGCCTGTGATTTTGTTGGTGATAATGGGAACCACCGCCTGGATGCTGATCGCCGGAAAAGCGAATTGACATGAATTACACCGCACATTCCAGCCTGCACGTCGCCTTGATCGAACCGGAAATCCCGCCGAACACCGGCAACATCGCCCGGTTATGCGGAGCGACGTTCACCACATTGCATCTGGTTGGCAAACTCGGATTCCGCACGGATGAAGCCGCCGTTCGCCGAGCCGGTCTGGATTATTGGGACAACGTGGAAATCCGCTATCACCTCAACATCGAAGCCTTGTACGAAGCCTTGCCCGCCTGCCGCTTTTTGTACTTCACCACTAAAGCGGAACGGCTTTACACAGACTGGCGCTATCAGCCGAATGATTGTCTGGTGTTTGGTCGGGAAACGCGCGGTTTGCCGGAGGAATTATTGCGCGCCAATTGGGATCGCTGCCTGACCATTCCAATGCCTAACCCGGCAATTCGGTCATTGAATCTGGCGACCTCTGCCGGCATTGTCTTGTATGAGGCGTTGCGGCAAATCGGTTGAGCAAAAAAATCAGACAGGATTCACGGAGTTGAACAGGATGGCCGAATCTAAAAGCCAATCCTGCTCAATCCTGAAAACCCTGTCTATTTGTTGCTTGGCGGATTATTCGTATCTCAGCGCTTCAATCGGATCGAGTCCAGCAGCTTTTCGAGCGGGAAAGAAACCGAAAATGATGCCGATGGCTGCCGAAAAGACTACCGAGCCGATGATTGCAGTGGGCGAAATCAGCGTCGGCCAGCCGACCATTTTAGGAATCAAAATCGAAATTAAAACTCCAACCGCTATGCCAATCGCACCGCCAGCCAAACTGAGCACGATGGATTCAATCAGAAACTGTGTTTGAACTATGGACGAACGCGCTCCGATTGCCATACGAATGCCGATTTCGCGGGTGCGTTCGGTGACGGACACCAGCATGATGTTCATGATGCCTATGCCACCGACCAGCAGCGACACTCCGGCAATGCTGCTCAGCAAGATGGTCATAATTCGATTGGTTTCGTCTGCCGCATCGGCAACGTCCGTCATATTGCGAACGGAAAAATCGTTTTCCTGATTTACCGCCAATTTGTGGCGTTGACGAAGCAGGTCGGCTATCTGTTGTTCAGCCAGCTTGGTGTCTTCGGGCGATACGGCTGAAACATTGGCGGATTGAATGTGGGTGATGGCCAGCAGTTTTTTCTGAACGGTTGTGTAAGGAGCCATGACCAGATCATCCTGATCACGTCCCTGTTGGTCCTGGCCTCGGCGAGCCAGCACACCTACTACACGAAAAGGCAATTCACGAACTCGCACCATCTGTCCGGCGGGATCAACTCCAGGAAAAAGAGAGTCCGCGACGGTCTGGCCGATCACGGCAACGCGCGCAGCGGTTCGCACATCGGCTTCAGTGAAGAAGGCTCCGGTCTGCATGCGCCATTTGCGAATTTCCAGATATTGTTCGCTGACGCCCTGGATCTGGGTATTCCAGTTTTGATTGCCAAAGACAACCTGGGATCGCGTCATTACCGTCGGGCTGACCATTGAGACACTTGGAACTTCGCGTTTGATGGCTTCTATGTCTTCAACGGTTAAAGTGTTGGTTCCTCCCTGATCCGTGCCGCTGCGAACGCCGCCAGTATTCTGCGATCCTGCGCGAATAAAAAGCAGATTGGTTCCCACGCTGGCGATCTGTTCTTGAACGGAAGCCTGTGCCCCCTGCCCTATGCTGACCATGGCAATCACTGAAGCGACACCTATTATCACGCCGAGCATCGTCAGCGCCGAACGCATCTTATTGCGAGCCAGTGCGCGAAAGGCGATACGAAAAATTACCAGAATATTCATACATTACTCCTCATCATCGGCATCGGGCGTTTGCGGCAACAGCTTAGCTTCTTCGGAGGCATCGCGCGGTTCATCAATTCTGTAATCGCTCTTGATCTTGCCGTCGCGAAAAACAACCACGCGGTCAGTATATTCCGCAATGTCCTGTTCGTGAGTGACAAGCACGATCGTAATGCCTTTTTCGCGATTCAACCGCTGAAATATCCCCATCACTTCGGTCGAAGTCCGAGTGTCCAGATTGCCCGTCGGTTCGTCAGCCAGAATCAAGGTTGGGCGATTAACCAGCGAACGAGCTATTGCCACGCGCTGTTGCTGACCACCAGAAAGCTGATTCGGCAAACTCTCTTCACGCCCTTCCAGGCCTACGGCACGCAAAGCCTCGTACGCGCGTTTACGCCGTTCTTCGGTTGGGACATTGGCATACAACATCGGCAGTTCGACATTTTCGACAGCCGAGGTGCGAGATAGAAGATTGAATCCCTGAAAGACAAAACCTATCTTGAGATTACGAATGTCCGCTCGCTGGTCTTTTGAAAGCTCGGAAATATCCTGACCATCCAGAATGTATTTTCCACGTGTGGGGCGATCCAGACAGCCAATGATGTTCATCATGGTGGATTTGCCGGAACCTGACGTGCCCATAATCGCGACAAACTCGCCTTCGCGTATGGTCAGGGACACGCCACGCAGCGCGTGAACTTCGACATCTCCAGTCTTGTAAATCTTGTGCAGGTGATCGAGTTCAATAACCACGCGAGCCATGGTTTCAGGCTGCTGCGCCTCGCTGCCTGTCACAATCGTTTTCGTTTGCTCTGTTTCTGTTGCCAATTGCATTTTATGTTTTCAAGTAAAGCCGGAAAAAGTAAAGCCGGAAACCACAAGCGGCGAGTAATAAAATAGTCAGACCGCCTATGATTTCTCGGCTAATAGACTGTGATTGAGCTACCTGCGGCCTCCGCCGCCTCCGCCTCCACCGCCAAACGGAGCGCCTCCAAAACCGGGCGCGCGCGTGCCAGTTGTCGTAGCCGGGCTGCCAGAAACCCTCAGCCCAACGATGATTAATTCGCCTTCTTGCAGATTACCATCAATAATCTCGGTCGCCGTCCCATCAGTGATTCCCAACTTGACTCTGCGTGGTTGCGGTTTTTTATCGTTTCCGAGCATCCATACCAATCGCCACTGACTTTCAATCGGCGTTCCACCTGATGCGCCTCCACGTGCGCGCCCACCTCTTTCACCTGATTGCTCTTGCCGAGCCTGCGCTTGATCGTTCTGTTGACTCTGTTGACCGCTACGACCCTGCCTGCCACCAGCTTCAGTCTGATTGGATTGCGCGCCTTGCTGGTTTTCAGCAGATTTGGCCGCCGGTTGGGCAGTTGACTGCTCCTGGCCTTCCTGTCCTTGACCGCCACGCTGACTACGCAGAATTTCTCGAATCTTCTCCGGTGTCATGTCTTTTGGAGAAAAGCGGAGCGCTGCATTCGGCACTTTGATCACACCTTTGCGCTCTGCGACTGCAAAAGTCAGGTTGGATGTCATTCCGGGCAGCAGTTTCAAATCGGGATTCTGCACATTGATGACGACGTTGTATGTGACGACGTTCTGCACGTTCTGCGGGCTGAGACGAATCTCCTTGATCTCGCCTTCAAACCGTCGTCCGGTGTAAGCGTCCACAGTGAAAGTCACTTTGTTTTCCTGATTGATTGCGCCTATGTCGGCCTGGTCAATGTTGGCGATGACCTGCATCTGAGTCAGATCGTTGGCAATGGTGAACAACGTCGGCGCAGAAAGACTGGCTGCAACAGTTTGTCCAACATCCACCGTGCGCGACACCACGACGCCATCAATCGGTGATTTGATGGTTGTGTTGCTCAGGTTTACTTCGGCAAGTCTCAATGAAGCTTCGGCCTGTTTGACCTGCGCCTGTGTCTGTTTGATTTGAGCTTCGGCCACCGACAATCCGGCGGTCAAAGAAGATTCCTCGCTGGAACGAGCCTGTTCCAATTGCGCCGACGCCTGTTTATAGCGGGCATCGGCGGCATTGAACGCCGTCCGCGCAGTTTCCAAATCGCGCTCCGCGGCGACTCCGGCATCCGCCAAAGCTTTCTGACGTTTCAAATTGCTCGCGGCATCATCCAGTTGCGCTTTGAGCGCAGCAAGATTGGCGCTGGCGCTGGAAACGCCTGCCTGTTGATTTTGCACGTTTGCCTTGGCTGCCAGCAATTTCGCCTGAGCGTCGGCAGCGCTGGCGCGCGCCTGTTCAAGATTAGCGCGTTGCGAAGCGACCTGCGCCTGCAAAATAGAAGGATCGAGTTGCGCCACCACCTGCCCCTTGCGAACCTTTGTATTGAAATCGGCATACAGTTCAGAAATCGTCCCTGATACCTGGCTGCCGACTTGCACAGTCGTCACAGCTTGCAAAGTGCCTGTGGCAAATACGCTGTTGCGAAGGTCGCCGCGTTCAAGCTTGGCTGTCAGATATTCTTCAGCCGCTGCTTCTCGCTTGCCCCACAAAAACCAACCTGCCGCTCCCACTATAGCCAGCCCAATAACGGTCCCAATAATTTGTCTGCCAGAAAATCTTAGTTTCATTTTTATCTCCCACTCAAAAGGACTTGGATTTTCTCCAATCGGTTTCGAGTACTTTCCTGTTTCTTTTTCAGCCAAGCCAGCGATGGAGATTGTCAGCGACGAACTCATCGTCACTCAAGCGCGGGTAATTGGAGCAGATACGGTCTATTTCCTCTCTCTGTCCAGCGGACAAATCTTCGTGTGGATCAAGACACCAGCGCCCCTGCATCAGTCCCTGTCGCCGCAAAATTTCATGCAATCCGGCAATGCAGCCGGCAAAGTTATTGTTCACGTCGAAAAGAACCGCATTGGCGTCAGTCACTTCCGCCGAACGAGCCAGCAACTCATACGCGGCTTTTCCATCGCTGCTGCGACAAGCTTTGATTGATTCCAGCAACTCTACAGCGCGCCGCGTCCACACAGCCCAATGCCCCAGCAATCCTCCGGCAAAACGCAGTTTCACGCCGTTGGCCAAACGAAACTCGGTCAGCAAATCGGCGACGATGTTGTCGTCATTGCCTGTATAAAGCGCGATTTCGTTGTGGCGACCGCTGTCCGCCAATGCGCGAACGACATCCAGCGTTTGATAACGATTGAATGGCGCAATCTTTACGGCAACCACGTTTTCGATTTCAAAAAATGCTCGCCAGAATTCGTAAGCCAGCAAACGCCCGCCAACTGCCGGTTGCAGATAAAATCCGAACAGCGGAATCGTTTCGGCGACTGTGCGACAATGCACGATTAACTGCTCCGTCGTCGCATCGCGTAGCGCCGCCAAACTCAGCAAGCCAATGTCATAACCAACCTCGCTCGCGAAGGCGGCTTCACGCAATGCCTGATCGGTTGCTCCGCACACGCCGGCAACTTTGATGATTCGTTTGCCATGCAATTGTTCCCATTCGCGCGCAGTTTCCATCGCCAGCCGCAACACTGGAGCGAACAATCCAATCTGCGGATCACGAATGGCAAATTGCGTGGTGTGAACTCCGACGGCAATGCCGCCGGCTCCGGCGTCGCAGTAATATCGTGTCAATGCGCGTTGATGGCGTTCATCCAGTTTGCGCGCTTCGGTCAGCGCCAACGGATGCGCCGGAATCACCACACCATCGCGCAACTTGTCGGCAATTTCGGGATCGAGCTTCATCATCATTCGTTCAAAACTTTCCGTCGGCGACTTCAAATTTCGTAGGTTTGTTCAAACTCCTGCCGCCGACTTCTATCCAACGAGCAACCAGGTTCATCAACTCTTCCAAAGTCATTTCCGGTTCGCCGAGCAACCGTCGGCACAACGCAGCATTGTTCAGCAACGCCAAGCCCGAATCCTGCCCGCTGAAAATCGCCTGACGCTGAAAACGCTGCGCGAAAAATTCCGCCGCATCGCGCACAGCCACAAGTTCGCCGCCCGTCACGTTCAACACGCGCGGCGGCGATGCGCACAGTTCCAAACTACGCAACGCATAAGAATTGGCATCGCCCTGCCATATCGCATTGAAAAACGACACGGTCAAATCTATCGGCGTTCCGTCAAACACCTTTCGCGCAATGTCCACCAACACGCCGTAACGCAAGTCCACCGCGTAATTCAGCCGGAACATCACGCACGGCGTTCCGCGTTCGCGCGAAAAAAATTCAAACACTCGCTCGCGTCCCAAACACGATTGCGCATACTCCCCACGCGGAGCCGGTTCATCTGTTTCAATCGAACCGCCGCTTTCTGCCGCGACAAACGGATACACGTTGCCAGTCGAAAACACTACGATCCGCGAAGCCTGATACCTGTGTGCGACATACGCCGGAACCACCGTGTTGCTGGCCCAGGTCAAATCGCTTCTGTCCGCCGAGCCGAACTTTCTGCCCGCCAGATACAACACGTTTTCGCAATCCGACAGACGACCAACTTCGTCGCGGTTGAGCAAGTCGCAAGAGACAGTTTCAACGCCAGCAACTTCCAACTCATTGCGCGCTTCAGGCGATGAAAACCGCGAAACGGCAATCACTCGTTTCGCCACGCCAGCAAGCTCTGCCGCGCGTTTGCAACGTCTGGCCAACGAAGGCCCCATCTTGCCGCCCGCGCCCAACACCATCACATCGCCAGCCAGACGACGCATGAACTCAACGTCTTGCCCGCTGGGCGTTGACAATTTTTCTTCCAGTTGTTTTTCGGTTTCGATCATCAACAAATCAAATCAGCCATTAACCATTTGCCATTGCCCATTATCGGAATGGTTAAACGTCTTTCCGGCAACTGTTGGTTTGGGAAAGAAGCGTTTTTACCTGTCGGCTAATGGTCAATGGCCAATGGGCAATGGCCAATGGTTAATTTCAGAAGCCTTTGTTCATCCGAACTCCGGCCCCAGAATCGCAAACTGTTTTTCGGGAACTCCCGGTCGCCGTGCCTCGCCGCGAAACATGCGAATGAAAGGTCGCTGCTGTTTGAACCCGACCACACCCAGCCAGTTCAGCCATTCTGCGTTGTGATGCGCAGCGTCAATCACACAGGATTTGCCTCTTCGTTCAGCCAGACAAGCCGACGCCAGTTGAATGGCGGTTTGCGCGTCTTCGGCAATCACGGGCCCGATGTGGTCAAAGTTGAATCCACGACGACCGAAGCTGAAACCGACAACACAGTCGTGACGATCAACCACGCGCGCCAAATCAGGCGCTCCGTCACGCATCCATTTCAATATCAGGCTGCGGTCTGCGCCAAAAATCTGTTTATCTAAATCGAGCACTTGCGGCCAATCGGCATCGGTCATTCTGCGACTACTGTTGTTTTCAGCACGACCGAAAGAATCCGCAACAACCATTTCCATTCTGCTCAATTGGCATTCATCCCTGAAACCCAGATTCACATACACTTCGCGGCCAACCGGCGTGGCATCCAAACCAATCAGCGGTTGGTCGCGCAACAAGCCAAGCGCTTCGTGCAGCAATCGCGTTCCGATGCCCTGCCGACGTTGCGCCGGATCAACCAACACCATGCCGATCCAACTGAAGATGTTTTCGTAATTGACCGTCGTCACCGTGCCGACGACGCGTTCGCCTTTGACCGCAACCCGGCAACGTGACGGGCTGAGCGTCAGAAACAATTCCCAATCGCGCTCCGTCTGATTCCAGCGAGCCAAGCGGCACAGCGCCAGCCCAGCCGTAATGTCTTCAGCAGTCATTGCACGAAATTGAAGCTTGTCGTCAGCCATCTGCGTGTTTTTCTCTTTTGGGAAGAAAGGAAATTGCCAGAGCACCAAGCAAGGCAAGGCCGATCATCAGCGAAAAGCCTTTGGTGTAATTCGGATTTTGGTCGCGCAATCGCCCGACCAGTTTCGGAACCCAGGCTTCGGCCAGTCCGTCCACGACTATAATCAATCCCATCACCCGCCCCATCACCCGAACGCCGAACAGTTCAGCCGCCATCAGCGGAATAATCATGTAATCGCCGCCCATCCCAATGCCAAACACGATGGCGAACAGATAAATCACTCCCGGACTCTGAATCAAAAACAGCAGCGGAATGCCAGCGGCCACCAGCAGGTAGATCAAAATCATGACGTGCTTTTTCGAGTAACGATCCGCCAACCACCCCATCAGAATCCGACCAACGTTGCTGGTGAACAGCACCAACGCAATGACGTTGGCAGCAGTGCCTTGATCGAATCCATTGTCGCGCGTCAGATAAAGTTTCAAATGCTGGTTGGTCGCGCCGACCGCGCCAATCGAACAAAGGCTGCCGATGGCCAACAGGTAAAACGACGGACTTCGCAAAATTTCTCCCAGCGGAACCGCCGGAGCTACGCTCTTCGCCCCAAACTCTTCGGAGCGGTCGTTGACCATCAAAGTCAGCGGCAAGGCAACGAGAGCCATCAACACGCCAAGACAAATCAGCGAAGTCTGCCAGCCGAATTTGCCTGTCAACCACGAAGCCAGCTTGACGGTGATGGCTCCGCCAAGCCCTATGCCCAGATAAGCAAAACCCATCGCCTTGCCGCGCGATTCCTTGAACCAGCGCGACAGCAACACCTGATTCGGCAACGGCCCGGCGCACACATAACCAAGCGCATTGAAAATGAAACATGCATAAAACAACGGCAGAGTGTTCGCCTGTCCCAAACCAATGATTGAAATCGCGCCGAATAAAATGCCTGCGATCATCAACCGCTTCAGCCCGAAGCGGTCAATGATCCACCCGGCGGCAAATCCGAACAGCGGCAGCACCAAAGTTTTGCCGAAGGTATTGCCCGAAGTGACTTGTTCGCGCGACCAACCGTATTCCTTGACCAGGAAGTCATAAAAAAACGGCGGGCCATAAAAGGCTATGCCGACCAGCGCGTACAAGTTCATAAACGAAGTCAGCGCAACCAGACGCTGCTTGCCTTGGGTGAGTTCGGACATTGAATGAGTTTCCTTTTGTTGTAGTCTCGCTACGCTCGCGCTTGCAGGCGGGACGCCTGCGCTCCCAAGTTATTTGCCAGCCGGGCGAATGTTTTTCCCTTCGCGTTTGGTCAACGAATCGCCCAGGTCTTCGCGGGCGCGTTCGACAAAGACCATCAACTGTTTGACGACTTCGGGATGTTTGTCGGCCAGATTCGTTGTTTCGCCTATGTCGGCTTCCAGATCGTAGAGCGACAATTCCAGCTTCGGATAAGTGTCTTTGCCGGGCTTGCCGTCGGCTCCAGGAGTTTCTATGAAACGGTATGTGTGCGGCAGATGCAGTTTCCATTTGCCGCTGCGGACGGCTTGCAATTCTCTGCCGTAATAAAAGTACAACGCATCGTGAGGCGTCTTCGCCGATTTCTTGCCTGAAAGAAGCGGCCAGATGTCCAACCCGTCAATGATTCTGTCTTTCAGAACTTCAGCGCCTATCAACTTCGCCAGCGTAGGCAACAGATCAATCGTCATCGCTGGCTGGCGGCTGACGGCGCCAGCGGGAATCTTTCTCGGCCAACGAGCTATAAAAGGCACGCGCACGCCGCCTTCCATTTCTGTGCCTTTGCCTTCGCGCAAAGGTTTGGCTGAACCGGCATGATTGCCATAACTCAACCATGGGCCGTTGTCCGAGGTGAAAATGACAAGCGTATTGTCATCCAGCTTCAAGCGTTTCAGCGTCGCCAGCACCTGCCCGACCGACCAGTCAATTTCCGCAACTACATCGCCGAACAAACCACGTTTGGTTTTGCCTTTGAACTTGTCAGACACGAAAAGCGGTACGTGCGGCATCGTGTGCGCCACGTACAGGAAAAACGGTCTGTCTTTGTGGCGTTCGATGAAGTTGACGGCGCGTTCGGTGTATTGCGTCGTCAGTTGCGATTGATCCGGCATCAACTCAATGACTTTGTCGTTTTCGATCAGCGGCAGTTCCGGGTATTTGCCGGTTGGATGATTCGGCCACATGTCGTTGGAATACGGCAGCCCAAAGAATTCATCAAAACCATGCCGCGTTGGCAAAAACTGCGGCAGATGGCCGAGATGCCATTTGCCGAAAATCGCCGTTGCGTAATTGCGAGATTTGAAGATTTCGCCCAGCGTAATTTCGTCTGCATTGATGCCGTAGTTTGCTCGATGATCCAGCGCGCCTTGAATGCCTACACGATTGGAATAACAACCGGTCAGCAACGCCGCGCGCGAAGCCGAACAGACGGCTTGCGGAACATAAAAGCTGGTCAGCCGTATGCCTTCGGCGGCCATTCGATCCAGGTTCGGCGTCGCGTATCCCATCGTCGCCTTGTTCTGATTGAAGCTGCCGACATCGGCGTATCCAAGATCATCAATGAAAAACAAAACGACATTCGGCATTCGCGTTTTGCTTGATTGAAACGCCAGCGCTGATTCCCAGCCAACCGGCTGCACAACGACACAGCACGCCAGCAAAAACAACAAAGCTATTTTTCTCATTATCATTTTTGCAATTCCTCTACGCAGCATTACCCTTCACCCCTTCACCCCTTCACCCCTTCACCCCTTCACCCCTTCACCCCTTCACCCCCTCCCCCCCTCCCCCCCTCTCCCCTTCCCCCCCTCCCCCCTTCATTTCCTGAGTTCCTGAATGCGAATGTTCCGAAATCGCGCCCGGCTGTTTTCGCCCCAGGATTCAGCGCCGCCGTGAACCTGCAAGCCTATGTAACCTTCGCGCGGATAGCGGTCGCGGTTGTCGCGGAAATCCGTCATCTTGACGCCGTTCAGCCAAGCCACGACGTGAGCCGGTTGCCCTTCAATGCGAGCGCGCAGCTTGTTCCAGTCGTCTTTTTTGAAGTGTTTCCGCCAGTCCTTGTTCTGCTGTATGAATCCGCCTTCCGCCGGAGCATACAAACTGCCTACGAATCCGGCCTTGTGATAATCAATCGTGATCTGATAGCCCATGCCGTCTTCGCGCACGCGCAGAAACAAACCAGTGTCCACAGGGTCATCCACCTTGAATTCCAACTCGATTTCGTAATCGGAGTATTTCTTTTCGGTTCCGATCAAACCGCCTTTGTGGTCTGTTTCCTGATTGGCGACCAGCGCGCCGTTTTCCACTGCCCAGACTCCGCCATTGCCTCCGTGAACGGCCATCAACCGCCAACCATTCATTGTCTTGCCATCAAAAATCTTTTGCCAGCCTTGCGCCGTTGCCGCCAGCGCTCCGGCCAACACTGCGAACATAATTACCACTACAAACAGGTTTCTTCGTGACATAAACACTCCTTGGGGAAAGTAGCGTAACCTGCCAAGGTTGCGCTGATCTGACAAAGGGCGAATGGAAACAACCACGCAACTTCAGCAGGGTTGAGCTACTCCGGTCACCGATTTTCATTCTTTTACAGAACGGTCAGAAATTGTCTGGTTGAAAGGAATTGAAGATTACAGCGCCGGGATTATGCACTGGCCTTGCAACAGCGTCCATAGCCGAAAAGCGCGCTTCCCGTTCAATGTCAAAAGCCTTGTCGCGTGCTACACTCCGCGCGTCTTCAAATCCACTTGAGGCGTTTACGGAGGGTCTGTCCGAATGGCTATTTCAGCCGGTAGCAGTTTCGGCCACTACGAAGTTTTATCGTTGCTCGGCGCGGGAGGAATGGGCGAAGTGTACCGCGCCAAAGACACCCATTTAGACCGCGAAGTCGCCATCAAAGTCTTGCCCGCCGATTACGCCAGCAACGTTGACCGGCTGCGCCGTTTTGAACAGGAAGCTCGCGCCACCTCTGCGCTGAATCATCCCAACATTCTGACCGTTCACGACCTGGGCCTGCACGAAGGCGCGCCGTACATCGTCGCCGAATTGCTGGAAGGCGAAGAACTGCGCGCAGCGTTGAAGCGCGGAGCGATTGAATTGCCGCAAGCGCTGGATTACGCCCAGCAAATCGCTGCCGGCCTGGCCGCTGCTCACGCCAAAAGCATCGTGCATCGTGACTTGAAACCGGAAAACCTGTTCGTCACTACCGATGGCTTCGTCAAAATTCTGGATTTCGGATTGGCCAAGCTGCGTCCGCCGGAAGCCGTTCCCGATTCCGAAGCGCCTACTCAACGAAAAATCACTGATCCCGGTTCGGTAATGGGCACGGCCAGTTACATGTCGCCTGAACAAGCTCGTGGACAGGAAGTTGACGCACGCAGCGACATTTTCAGTTTGGGCGTGGTGCTATACGAAATGATCGCAGGGCATCCGCCGTTCACGGGCGTCAACGCGCTGGACGTCATCGGCGCAATTTTGAATCAGGAACCTGCGCCACTCCGCCAACATTCGCCAGACACCCCCATCGAACTGCAACGCATCGTCAGCAAAGCGCTCCGTAAAGACCGCGAGCAACGGTATCAGCACATCAAAGACTTACTGATTGACCTGAAAGATTTGAAGCAGGAGTTGGAATTTGAAGCGAAACTGAAAGGCGCGCAACAGTTCGTAGTCCCGCCTTCAGGCGGCCTTGCGCAGCCGCCTGAAGGCGGAACTACGAACGCGCAGCCAGCCGAAGCCGCAACAAATGAAGTGGCAGCGGCACGTACGAGTTCAAGCGCCGAAATCATCCTGGGCGAACTCAGACAACATAAAATCGGCGTATTCGTGGGCTTGGCGGTTTTGTTGGGCTGTGCATTGGCGCTGGCCTATAGCCTCTATCGTTTCGCTGCACCGAAACAGAATGTGGAGCAATTTCAGAATGTGAAGTTCACACAGATTACTGCTCTGGGCAATGCCACGTCCGCGAGCCTTTCTCCCGACAGCAAGTTCGTCGCCTACGCGCAGAAAGACGGAGGACAATTCAGCCTGTGGACGAAAGCGATTGCGACGGGCAGCGCCGTGCAAATTGTTCCGCCTGGCTCGCTCCAACTCGAAAACATCGCTTTCTCTCCCGACGGGAATTATGTGTATTACACGGCATGGGGAAAGGGCATGATACGCCTGCTGTACCAAATCCCTGTCCTCGGCGGCACGCCGAAACGACTACTGAGTAAGATTAGTTCCGGCATTACTTTTTCGCCTGACGGAAAACGTTTCGCCTTTGTGCGGCCAACGGGCGTAGCGAAAACTGCGCTGGTCGTGGCGAATGCCGACGGCAGCGGCGAACGCATTGTCACCGATGCCGAAGGAATGAACCTCGTTTTTATGACCGTTTCATGGTCGCCGGATGGGCGGACAATTGCCGTCGGTGGAGAAGGTGTCATTGGGACAAACACCTGGCAAGCGATGGTCTATGGCGTTGGAGTAGAAACGGGTGAGATTAAGCCATTGACCGAACCGCTGTGGCAGCGGGTTAATCGAGTGGTGTGGCTAGGCGACGGAAGCGGTGTCTTCGTGCTGGCCCGTGAACGGAATGCACCGAACAACCAACTTTGGCGACTCTCTTTTGCGGACGGCGCGGTGCAAAAACTGACCAATGACCTCAACTCTTACTCAGGTGACTCGCTAAGTTTGAGCGCCGATTCCGGCACACTTCTCACCGTGCAGGCACAGCGCAGCACCAATCTATACACAGTGGCAGCGGACGCTCCGTCACGAGTGCGCCAAATCAATCTCCGAGACAACAGAGTCGTTAGTACATGTGGCGTTGCCTTGATGCCGGATGGGCGTATCCTTTATGGCTCTGCCGCTGACGGTGCCGGGCATATTTGGGTTGCAAACAGCGACGGCAGCAATCCGCGCCGATTAACGAACGGCGCTGCCCTTGATGAAGACCCCACTTCCTCACCCGATGGACGCACCATTGTTTTCAGTTCCTACCGTGCAGGCACGTATAACCTTTGGCGGATGGACAGCGACGGCGAAAACCTGAAACAACTCACGCACGGTAGTATTGATCGCGCTGCCAGCATTTCGCCGGACGGTAAGTGGGTGGTGTATGACTCCATACTTCAGAGCGGCATTGCCACTTGGAAAGTGTCGCTTGATGGAGGAGAACCTATCAAGCTGGCAGATCAGATGTATTACCCTGCCCTTTCGCTGGATGGCAAATGGGTCGCCGGGCTTATGGCACTGAAGGGTGAAATCAAAATGGCAATTATCCCCTTCGAAGGTGGTGTACCGCCCCGCATTCTCGACGTCTCATTGGCAGCGGCCAGCGATCTTCATTGGTCGCTGGATGGCCGCGCGATTGTCTACAGAACAGCGAGTGACGAGGCTATGAACCTTTGGCGTTTGCCGATAGAGGGCGGCGCGCCGAAGCCCATAACAACCTTCTCCAGCGAGCAAATCTGGCAGTTCGACCTCTCGCGCGACGGCAAACTATTTCTTATCGCGCGCGGAACAACATCCAGCGACGTGGTGCTAATCAGCGAGGTTAAATAGCGAAAAATGTTCCGTAGGTTGTCCAACCTGCGGAGCCTTCTGTCGCTCGAAAATTGGCAGGCAACAAGCCGCTTCCGATAAAGTGCCTGCTGACCTTGAATCTTTGCTTCTTAGGCTTGCCGCAGGTTGGACAACCTACGGTACAGATGACGCTGATGGCTGAATACGTTTACAAAGAACGTACTGAACGAAACCTGCCGCACTTTCATCCGCCGGACACCACTTTGTTTGTGACCTTTCGATTAGCCGGAACCGTGCCCAAAGCGACGCTGAGGCTTTATTACGCAAAAAAGAAGTGGTGGGAAGAAGAGACGCGGCGCGTCATCGGCTTGAAGCTGAAGGACGATTCGCCTGAATTGGCAGCGCAAGAGCAGCGGTTTCTGGAGTTTCGCCGGCAGTGGTTCGTCGAGTTTGAAAACATCCTGCACAAGGAAGACACCGGGCCGACCTGGTTGAAAGACGAGCGCGTCGCAAAGATTTTCGCCGACGTGCTGCATTACCGCGATGGCAAGGTTTACCGCCTTGACGCCTATTGCATTATGTCGAATAACGTTCACGCGGTCTTCGCGCCTTTTTTGTCGGCGGCGGAGTTGCGCGAGATTTTGCTCCCCGAAGGATTGCGCTTCATCAGCAAGAATCTCCCTCTGGACAGGATGATGAAGTCGCTCAAGGGTTACTCGGCGTGGGAAGCCAACGGCGCGATTGGGCGCAGGGGAACATTCTGGCAACGTGAAAGTTACGATCACGTCGTGCGCGACGATGCAGAGTTTGATCGAATAGTGAACTATGTGTTGAACAACCCAGTGAAAGTCGAATTGGTAAAAGCATGGCAGGAATGGAAATGGAGCTACAAGCGCGAAGACGTACCGTAGGTTGTCCAACCTGCGGAGCCTGACTTTCGAGCGATTTCGATGTCCCGAAAGCCATCTCCGGCCACGCTTCGGCAGGTTAGACAACCTACGGTACATTGCATCTCAAGGAGCTTTGAGCTTTGTTCAAGATCAGTCTTTTCATCACTGATGTACTAACGTTTTGCATCGTCAGCATTCTTGTAATTTTTTCCTCCGCTATCCAGTCTGTTCAACCAAACAAACTCGGCGTTTGTCGCCTCTACCACCATCGAACGCATGAAGCCGGAGCGACTGCGCGCCGTGAATGCGGACAAGCTGCGGATTCAGCAACAGGGCAAAGCGGTTTCACTGAAAACTGGCTTCGGCGATTACAAAGCCACCTGCATGCCCACGCCGAAGACTCGGCTCACACAGACGGAACTCGGCCAGAGTTGTTGAAAGATTTCATCAACGATAGTTGGCGCGGTATGCGCGAAGGCGTGTTGTTCATTCCAGGAGCCGAAAGCGAAGGCTTTCTGGTCTATCCGCAGCGTTCGATCATTCAGGCGCACATCAACAAAAGCTTCAAATCGCGCGACGAATACATCCGGCTGGTCAAAGAATCTGTGGGGCAGGATCGCGGCGACATTTTTCTTTCGCACGTCGAAGAAAAAAGCGATTGGGACACGAGCCAGTTGAACGGCTTGGAGATTTACAACATTCACTCCGACTTGCTGTCCGAGGCTTTCAAAGCAAAGACCTCCGCCGCCGTCTGCCCGACAAGACGAACGGACAAATTTCCAGAGCCCTCAAACGCTTGCGCGTGCATGGGATAGTCAAGAAAGTTGGCCGAACCTACAGATACTACCTGACAAGCATCGGCCGTCGTGTGATTTTGGCCGGCCTTAAATTCAAAGAACTGTTCTTGATTCCGACTCTCGCGGCAGAGCCTCAAGCATAACTAAATCGAAGCAAGAAACTTTGAGACAGGATGGACATGATTTTTTTTCAAGATGAACAGGATTCAAACCAAGTTGGGACTTGATTGCTATTGATGATTCTGTAAATCCTGCCGAAAATCTTGTTCATCCTGTCAAAAGAGAATGTCCCAATGTTGCTTGCTCTGATTTAGAATTTCTTGCCAGTTTTGGCAAAGATTTCATGGCTTTGACACTAAACACACTCCTGCAGGAACAAACTGGACAGTTCGAGCTACATTGGCATCAGAGCAGCAAAAAGTTTCTTCGCCATTCAAGCTTCTCTGCCATTTTTTCGCTTACCCAAGTGGAGGAGAAGAATCGCCAATCAACCTCTGTCTGCGCCGCGCAGGACAAAGCGGTTCTTTTGCAATCTCAACCAACTCAAGAACGGAGAAACCAATGCCAAACAAGATCAAATTCAGCACGATCAACCAGTCCACTGGCGAATGGCGCCGGAAACTGGGACTACTGTTGGCCGCGTGTTGCCTGACGCTGTTCGTCGCAGGTCTCATCACGCAAACAGAAGTTTTCCATTCCGCAGTTTCCGCCCAACAAGATTCAACCAATCAACCCAACCTGGCCGGACAAGATCAGGCGCTCAAAGATTTGCAATTTGCGCGGTCAGCTTTCACCGAACGTCAATTTGCCGAATTGGCGAAAAAAGCGCAGGGCGGAAAATCCGTTCGCGTGATTGTAGGCGTTCGATTGCCGGCCGCTTATCGCGCCGAAGGCTTTTTGAAACGTCAGGAAGACAAGGACTCTCAACATCAGCTTATCGCTCAAGCTCAGCAGTCATTGCTGAATCGTCTGCAAACCAGCAACCGCGAATCGGTCAAACGATTCCAGTACATTCCTTATCTGGCGATGGAAGTCACCGCCGAAGAATTGGAACAGTTGAAACAGTCGCCGGAAGTTTTCCAGATTCAGGAAGACGTGGCTGACCGGCCTTCGTTGATTGACAGCGTTCGCATTGTCGGGGCCGACGCTGCCTGGGCATCGGGCTTTACAGGCGCTGGGCAAACTGTAGCCGTTCTGGACACGGGCGTAGACAACACGAACCCGGCATTGAATGCCGGCAAAGTGGTTTCCGAAGCTTGTTTTTCCAGCACAACGACTGTCAGCGGCGTGGATTTTTCTTCGGTCTGTCCCGGTGGAGCAAATTCCACTGCGGCAGGTTCCGGCGTCAATTGCGCGGCGGGTATTGACGGATGCGATCACGGAACCCACGTAGCAGGTATCGCCGCCGGCAGAGCGGTCACGAAAACCAATGGACAGGTGATTGCCGGTGTGGCCAGAGATGCCAACGTCATCGCCATCCAGGTCTTTTCCAGCAAAGCCTCGGATTGCGGTATGGACACCGCGCCATGTGCCCGCTCATTTGTTTCTGACCAGATTTTAGGTTTGGAACGCGTGCTGACACTGGCCAATATGACCGATGGCGGTGGTAATCCAATTTTCCGCATTGCCGCCGTAAACATGAGCCTCGGCGGTGGAATGAACACAACGACGTGTGACGCTGATTCCCGTAAAACGGCGATTGATAACCTGCGTTCACTGGGCATTGCCACCGTGGTTGCTTCTGGCAACGATGGCTTCACCGACGCAATGGGCGCTCCGGCCTGCATTTCGACGGCGGTCAGCGTAGGTTCCACCAACAAGGACGACAATGTTCGAGCTTCGTCAAACGTCACTCCTTTCTTGAGCCTGTTCGCTCCGGGCGGCAGCATCGAATCTGCGATTCCCGGAACGACCGTGAACAGCTTCGGCTTCAAAAGCGGAACTTCGATGGCTGCGCCGCACGTCGCCGGAGCCTGGGCAGTGTTCAAAGCTTCGCCCGGTCACGGCAATGACGCGGTTGGAACGGTGTTGACTCAATTTCAAAACACAGGCGTGCCGATCACCGATACACGCGGTTCGATGCCGACCAACACCACTCGACCGCGTTTGCGATTGGACAGCGCGTTGGGTCTGGTCAGCGCCGATTTGCGGTTGACCAAAACCGCTTCGCCGAATCCGGTCGTCGCTGGAACCAACCTGACGTACACGATCAACCTGACAAACGACGGCCCGGATGCCGCAACCAACACGATGGTCAGTGACACGTTGCCAGCCAACACCACGTTTGTTTCGATAGTCACTCCAGCGGGTTGGAGTTGCACGTTCCCGGCGGTTGGCAGCGGCGGCACAGTGAAATGCACGAAAGCTTCAGTCGCCGACAACGAAACCGCGACCTTCACCATCGTCGTCGCAGTTGACCCGGCAACACCGAATGCCTCGACCATCAGCAATACCGCAACGGTGACAACGGACGCCTTCGATCCTCCGGCCAACAGCACGGCGACGGTTTCGACCAACGTCATTGCGCAAGCCGATCTGGAAGTCGTCTCGAAGGTTGACACGCCAGACCCTGTAGTGACGAACAATCCGCTGACGTACACGATCACGGTTCGCAACAACGGCCCCAGCGTAGCCAATTCGGTGACGTTGACCGATGCGCTGCCGTTTGGAGCGATCTTCAACAATTGCTCAGCGGACAACGGCGGCGTTTGCGGTGGCGCGGGACAAAATCGCACGGTGAGTTTCGCTACGCTGGCAGTTGGCGCAACGGCAACAGTGATTTTCGAAACGACGGCGAACTGTTCGCTGTCTGACGGTTCGATCATCAACAACACGGCGACAATCAGCGCGTCAACGGCAGACCCGAATCCTGCGAATAATTCGGCTTCGGCAACGACGGTGGCCCAGAATCCGCCGCCGATCATCACTTGCCCGTCGGATCAGGATGCGATTGCGGCAACGCCCGGCACTATGAACGCCATCGTCAACTTCCCTCCGCCGACAGTGACCGACAACTGCCCCGGAGTGGTGGTTGTGTGCTCGCCGCCTTCCGGCTCGGCCTTCAATCTTGGAGTGACGACTGTGACCTGCACGGCGACGGATTCCGGCGGAGCAACTGCTTCGTGCAGTTTCACCGTCACCGTTTGGGACGCCAGCATTCAGGATGATGTCAGCGGCGATTATCTGCTCTTCAACACATTTACCGGCGAATACAAATTCGTTCGTTGCGGAGTGGGTGGTTTCACCATGATTGGCCAGGGCGAAATCAAACGCGTTGGCTGCGTCGTCACCTTGCACGACGATTCCCGCGTCAATGCTTCGTTCGACCGATGCGTGATCGCGCCGCGCAACACCGGCAACGCAACGATCAAACGGCAACAACCGGATACGACGTTCGTCTTGAAAGATCGCAACATCCTCAACAATTCGCCAAGCTGTCCGATGCCTTGACGAGTCGTTGAATCCAGTTTGCGAAAGCTGCGCCACTGCAATGCGGCTTGGCGAAACGGGGGGCTTCAGTCGCACGGGGGCTTCGCGCAGCTTTCGCAAAAACTTCACTTCTCCCCTTACAACTTGAAGGCGCTTGGAACAATTCCGAGCGCCTCTTTTTTTCAAGCCGGACTGAATTAGATGAAAACCAAAAGGCGCGAACTCCATTCGAAGTTCGCGCCTTTTGGTTTGCGTCCGTCATTGTAAAAAACGGCTTCAGCCTATTTCTTTTTGGCAGTTTTCCTGGCGATTTTTTTCGCAGCCTTTTTCGCCGGTTTCACCGTTGTCTTCTTGGCCGCTTTTTTAGCCTGCGCCTTCTTCACAGCTTTTTTGGCCGCCTTTTTCACCGCAGGCTTCACGGCTTTTTTGGCAACAGCCTTCGCCGATTTTTTCGCTGACTTTTTGGCCGCCTTCTTCCCCGTTTTACCTGGCTTTGCGGATTTCACTCCCACCCGAACAGCCTTTTTAGCCAACTGATGATCGGATTTTTTTTTTGCAGCGGCGCTATCTGTGCCACTGTCTGAAGACGGTTTCGGAGTTGGTGTTGGAGTTGGTGTTGGAGTTGGTGTCGAAGCCGGAGGTGGACTTGAGACCAGATTCGCTGCGTCTTCTTCTATCGCCTCCTGCCCACGAAGCAAGGCAAATGAGGCGGCAGCGGTATTTTGTGGAGTAGCGGCAGCCGCCAATGAAAAACTACTGAAAGAAACCGCTGCTCCCAATACCTGTTTGGCTCGGTCGTAATACTTCTGCCGGCTAGCCAATCCATTCAATCCGCCGTTGATTCGTCTGGTAATGGCAGTAAAGTCCTGAACATCGGCCAGTTCGTTCAAACCATTCAACTTCCAAAACTGGCCTGCCGTTTCAAATCCGATTTGCGTGGTGGAAGCCAGATCGGGATTGCCTTCCAGATCAACGGCCAACAATTGGCCATACTTCCGATAATTGAATCGTCCCGTAATTTGAATCGGCCCGCGGCCACGATAACGTTTGCCATCGCCGGGTTGAGTATTCCCCAGTCGTGTTGCCAGATCGGACGGCGGTTCGTATCGTTTCTGAGCGGCCGTCGGTCCCCAGATTTCTTCCCAGAATTTCAGTTCGCCGGATTCATGAGCGATTTGCGCCAGAAAGGCCGCTTGTCGCAGTGTAGTGCTGATGCCAAACATATTCAGGGCGTGATTCAAAAACGGCAGATACATCTGGCGTTTCGCCGCCGGAAGCGTCGGCATAATTTGCTGCAATTGGCTGTCGGTAATCATTGTTGAAGTTCCTCCTAATTGCCGGAATGTTGATCGGCAAATTGTCATGTTGACCGGAGCAATGGCTGAAATTGCTCGGCTTTATCCGGGAACAGCTTCAGCCGGATAGATGAACCTGGAAACGCCCTGAAACAGTAACGGGCGTCTTGGTTGAAGACGCCCGTTACTGTTTCAGGGAATGAGCCGTGATGGACTCGAACCATCGACCCACTGGTTAAAAGCCAGTTGCTCTACCGACTGAGCTAACGGCCCAATTGAACTGAATCAGAGAACCTGTTCAAAAGGAAGGCGAGATAATACCCATCGCATCAAAGGTCGTCAACGCCCTCACAAATCATTTTTTTGAAAAGTTGTTCGCTGTCGCCTCACTTCACATCAAAGACCGGAACTTCGCTGAGCAAGACTTTTCCGCCAGCGCGGCTGATGACGTATACCGCGCGACCGGAGTAATCCTTGCCTTCGATGCGTATCTTCAACGCCACATCAATTGCAGTTCTACTGGCGTCCCACTCTTCGGCTCGCAACGCTTCGGTCACCCAGGCCGAAGGTTTTCTGACAACCAGTGATTGGGCAAATCGGCGCAGGTTTCCAAGCTCAACATAAGGATTAACGGCGGCGGCGGTTCCCTGTAAGACAGCGGTGTCGAACTTCAGCAAAAAGGCGCGAGCATCTTCGGGAATTTTGACGGCATTGGCGCTGCGTTCGGCTTTCAGCGCGGAATCACGTGCGGCAACAGTGGTTGCGGCGTCGAGATCAGACATCGAAGCAAAACGAAATCGCAACGCCGCTTCGGCGAATTTTCCCTGCTCCAATGCGATCTCAGCCAAACCCAGGTTGGCCGCGCCATAAGCCTGCAAAGGCAACGGCTCACTCTTCAATACCGCCTCAAAAACCTTTGCGGCTTCGTCATTCTTTTTCTGAGCCAGCAACGCGCGACCAAGCAACGCCTGCAAAATCGTGGCATTCGGCGTTTCCTTCAACCCCTCTCTGGCCTTGGATTCGGCGGTGGCAAAGTCATTTTTGCTGAACGCCAGATTCGCCTGTCCAAAGGCTTCGGATTGAGACGGACGTCGCGGATACTCGTCGTTATTGTAATCCGCCTGCAAATAAAATTTATCTGGATCGGCTTCGATGGAAACCAGGTTGGTTCCAGCGGGAAATTTGACCGAACCGAATTCGCCGGATTTAGCAATCACTTTTTGACTGAGTTTTTCACCTTTATCCGTGATGGCGACGATTTCAACTGTAACTTCGCCAGCGCCGAAGTTGGTGATTGTCGCTTCCACGCCGGCTGCCGTAGTTTGCGGTTGGCCAATGGCAAAATCCGGCAACAGGCCGGCCTCGATCCAGTTGGAAAAAATTTCGTTGACCAGACGACGATCAGCGCCAACAGAAAGCAACACTTCCTTGAAACTGACACAACGCGACAATCCACAAAGCGGATGAACCTGCGGAGGTCTTCCCGGCTGGGTTTGCAGATACCAACCGCTTAGCGACAAGGCATCTACGTTTCTGCGGCTCAACGAAGTTCGCAGGGCATTTTCGAAGACCTGCTTGCCAACCTGCTTTTCAATCAACCTCCAGACCATGGCCCCCTTGTTGAACACGCTGGTGGTGTAATTGCGATCCAGCGGACTCTGCATCAACAATGGGGCGTCGTCGCGCGCGATGATTGCATAAGCTCGACGATAGCGTTCAAAAGCTGCTTCTCGCTGCGCTGCGCCAAAACGTTCGCCCATATACTGAGCGACCAGATAAACAGGCAAAGCGTCGCGCAACATCCCAGTGCCGCGACCGCGCAACAACACCTGACCGTCAATCCAGGCTCGCGCCGCCGCGCCCGCCATCAATTCAATCGCTCCATGATCCAGCAAATCACGGCGAAACAGGTTGTCGTCCACCGTCACGGCTCCGACGGTGGCAAAGGAAACTTCTCGAACTGCGCCGAAGTTGTCGGAAGTGATGGTGCTGAGCGAGCGCGCCTGACTGGAAACCACGCGAAAAGGAGCCAGCGCCGCGACGTTGAAGTATTTAACGTAAAACGCGACGATGCGTTCGGCTTCGGCGGCCAATCGTTGAGCCTGCTGTTTGCCTGTATCGTTCAACCCGCGCGGCAAAAAAACTTCCACCGGATGAGCGTCCCCACCTCGCGTCAGGACATCGTAATCGCCCACGATCACATAAGGATGTCCGGCCATGGATTGTTCAAACGAGTTTTCGCTTTTGCGAATGCCGGACGACACGACTTTCAATCCAGCAGGCGCGTTGACAGTCAGCGAAAAAGGAGCCGTGTCGGCTCCGTGGTCTGCATACGGCGTGTGCGGAGTCGGAACCCAGGCGCTCTGCGGCAAAAGATAACTTTCGCCCGCAGCGATTCGCAGCCCTATGCCGCGATCCGCCGCCGGAAGCGAATAAGTGAAATCCACTTCCAGTTCGCGCGCCGAAGCGATGTCCGTGGTCATGTCCGTGTAGACGCGCAACAGATTGCTTCGCAATTCCTCGTTGGTTTTGAACGGCGCCGAAACGCCGTTCACTTTCATTTCAGTGACCGTCGCTTTCTGATTGATGTAAAACGCAAAACGCGGCTTGTTGGAATCAAGCAGGATTCTGTCCGCCAGATTCGGATCGGACAGATTCACCAACAGCAATTTGGCTTGCACATCGGCCTTCAACTCATCGGGTTTGATGGTGACGTTGAGTTCATATTTCTTGACCTCGAATTCCTGCGCGATAGCCGCCCCGGTCAGCCCCAACAACACAAATGAAAAGAGAAACAGTCTTTTCAGCATTTCTTTTACTTGTCCTCTGATTTTTTAGATCACAACCTTGTTTGAGATTACCGCAATGTTGCAATTCCTGAACGCAATTTCCCAGACATTCTTGCTCAGTTGTCAAAAGGAAGCTTTGATCGCCGTTCGCGTCAATTCGTGAATCTTCAGCAAGGTTTCGAGCAACGGCTCCAGCTTTTCCAGCGCGAATTGCGTCGTTGCATCGCTCAGCGCATGCGGCGGATTGTCGTGAACTTCCATAAACAACCCGTCAATGCCACAAGCGACTCCGGCGCGCGCCAGATGTTCGATGTATTCCGCCTGTCCGTCGGTGGCGTCGCCCAACCCGCCGGGAAGCTGCACGCTGTGCGTCACGTCAAACACCACCGGATAGCCAAAGCCGCGCATAATCGGAAACGAACGCATATCCACAACCAGATTGTTGTAACCAAAACTTGTCCCGCGCTCCGTCAGCATGATTTGCCGATTGCCTGTCGCTTCCAGCTTTTCGATGATGTTGGCCACATCCCACGGAGCCAGAAACTGCCCTTTTTTGACGTTCACAACTCGCCCGCTTTCCGCCGCAGCTTGCAGCAAATCCGTCTGCCGACACAAAAACGCCGGAATCTGCAAAACGTCCGCGACTTCGGCAACGGCGGCGACCTGATCGGATTCGTGAATATCGGTGATGACCGGCACGCCAACTTCGTCTTTGATACGCTGCAAAATCCGTAAACCTTCGTCCATGCCTATGCCGCGAAAGGAACGCGCTGACGAACGATTGGCTTTGTCGTAAGACGCCTTGAACACATACGGAACATCCAGCCGGTCGGCAATTCGCGCAATCGAATGCGCCATCATCATCGCGTGCCGTTCGGATTCGATCACACACGGCCCGGCAATCAAAAACAAATCGCCTTCACGGCGACGGATCGTTTGGTAAATGCTATTCATTCAAAATCAAATTCATCGTTAAGCTATCAAGGCTTTTCTCGGAGTTCGAAGATAACGATTTTTCCTCCTCTTGGGCCATCATCAATGGAAAGCTTGCTCTTCAAAGGATCGAACGCGCCAGTCTTCATCAATCGGGCAAAATCTTGTCGCGCCATTTTCTCATCAAGCTTTTTCCCAGCCTTTGTCCGAATTTGCCTCTTTATCTTCTCAAGAGAAACTTTCTTGTAGCCTCTGATTTCAACATCCTCAACCAAGTTAGCTTGAGCTAGAGTCGGCAATGTCAACAAAACACAGAAGCTAATAACGCCAATGGTTTTCCAAACTGATTGCATAGATTCCTCCGTTCAGATTGTGATTGACGTTGGTTTGAACGATGAACAATCGGCGATTTGCGCCTTGTGTTTGAAATCAATCGGCTCCGATGGCTTCTGCTTTTACTTGTTCTTCGCCGACTTCATCTTGCAAGCGGTGATTGTAAGCCGCGCGGATGAAGCTGGCAAAAAGCGGATGCGGAGCCAGCGGTTTGGATTTCAATTCGGGATGGAACTGGCAGCCCAGGAACCACGGATGGTCTTCGAGTTCGATCATCTCTATGAATTTTCCATCCGGCGATTTTCCCGCGAAGACAAGACCGTGTTCGGCCAGACGGTCTTCGTAAACCGGATTGAATTCGTAGCGGTGTCGGTGGCGTTCGGAAATCCGACTGGCGCGGTAAATGCTTTCGGCCAACGAACCTGCGCGCAAATTGCAATCGTAAGCTCCCAACCGCATCGTGCCACCCAGGTCTTCGACGCCGAGCAAATCGCGCAACTTGAAAATCACTGGATCGCTTGTGTCCGGGTCGAACTCAGTAGATTCGGCGTTATCAATTCCACATACATTGCGGGCGAATTCAATCGCCGCGCATTGCATCCCCAGACAGATACCGAAAAACGGTTTCTTTTCTCGCCTCGCATAACCAATCGCGCGCAACATTCCAGAAATGCCACGTTTGCCAAACCCGCCCGGAACCAGAATCGCGTCCAGATCGCGCAACCTGTCTTCCCAACGTTCATCGGTCATCAGATCGTCGCTTTCAATCCAGCGGAAATTGACTTTGACGTTGTTGTCGAATCCGCCATGAATCAAGGCTTCGTTCAAGCTCTTGTACGAATCTTCCAACTCGACATATTTGCCGACAATGCCTATGGTCACGGCTTGGCGCAATCCGTGAATGCGATTGACCAGCGCGTTCCATTGACGCAAATCAGTGTCTCCAAGCGGCAAGCGCAACAAATCCACCAGCAACTGATCCAATCCTTGCCGGTTGAACACCAGCGGAACTTCATACACGGATTTCACATCCTGCGCAGTGATGACCGCATCCTGCGACACGTTACAGAACAACGAGATTTTCGCCTTCATATCCACCGGCAATTCGCGTTCGCATCGGCAAAGCAGAATATCCGGCTGAATTCCTATGCCCAGCAGTTCTTTCACCGAATGCTGAGTCGGTTTGGTTTTCAATTCGCCCGAAGCCGCCAGATACGGAACCAGCGTCAGGTGGACGAACGCCGCGTTGTGCCGACCGACTTCGTTGCCCATCTGGCGAATGGCTTCCAGAAAGGGCAGCGATTCGATGTCGCCCACGGTTCCGCCAATTTCGACAATGACAACGTCGTAATCTTTGGAAACGGCTTTGATGGCGTCCTTGATTTCGTTGGTGATGTGCGGAATGACCTGAATGGTTTTACCAAGGTAATCGCCGCGCCGTTCCTTTTCGATGACTGACAGATAAATGCGTCCTGAAGTCCAGTTGTTGGCTTTGGAATAACTGGCTTTGGTGTAGCGTTCGTAATGGCCAAGATCGAGGTCGGTTTCGGCTCCGTCGTCGGTGACGTAAACCTCGCCGTGCTGAAACGGCGACATGGTTCCGGGATCAACGTTGATGTACGGATCGAATTTCATCATGGTGACTTTCAATCCGCGGGCTTCGAGCAGGGCGGCAATCGAAGCGGCAGCGATTCCTTTTCCCAATCCGCTGACCACTCCTCCGGTGACAAAGATGTACTTCGGCATCTCAACTCCTGTAGACGGTTTTCATTGGTTGAAGCTGTAGGGGCATCACGAATTTTCTGTGAACTTGGTTTGTTTACGAGTGGTAAGCGCAAGAGTAAACACTTAGCGGCTGAGCGTCAACGGCTCGGTAATTTACTGCATTGCATCCTGTTCCGGAATGTTGCGATAGGCAAACTGTCACAGCTTTTGTAGTCATTGAGCCGGCAAGCCCCTATTATCCAAATAGCGAAAATAACTCGATTCTAGTCAACGCGCCAAAGCGTATAACAAAGGAGCCAGAAGAAATGAGCAATCAGGTTTACATCACAGCCCTGGGTAAATTCCTGCCCGGTCCTCCTGTCGCCAATGATGAAATGGAAGAACATTTGGGATTGATCGGCGGAAAACCTTCACGGTTGAAGCCACGAATCCTGAAACAGAATGGAATTCAATCGCGCCATTATTCCATTGATCGCAACGGCAATGTGAATTACTGGAACAGCGATCTGGCTGCTCTAGCTGTCAAAGACGCAGTTTCAAATTCAGGGTTGAATCTTAACCAGATTGAATTGCTGGCAGCGGCGACTTCACAAAGCGACCTGTTGGCCCCGGGATTTGCCAGTCTGGTTCACGGCAATCTGCAAATGCCACCGTGCGAAATCGCCAGTCTTCACGGGGTTTGTGCCAGCAGCATCATGGCAATCAAGAATGCTTTTACAGCCATCCGATCAGGCGAACACAGGAATGCTGCGGTTTGCGCCAGTGAATTTACCAGCCGGTTTTTCCAGGCGGGACTGTTTGAAGAGACTCGTTCGTTCAAGGAAACAGGGCGAGTTCCGTTTGATGCGGAGTTTTTGCGCTGGATGCTGTCAGACGGCGCCGGAGCGGCAATTCTGGAGTCGCGGCCAAATGCCAACGGGTTGTCGCTCAGAATTGATTGGGTTGATCTGATTTCTTATGCCGACCGGCTGGACGTTTGTATGTATTCAGGCGCAAACAAAGACAGTGAAGGCCGACTTAAACGTTCCTGGTACGACTATCCCAACTTCACTACTGCGGCTGAAGATGGCGCAATCCTGCTTAAACAGGATTTGAATCTGCTGGAAAACATCGTCTCGCTTGGCGTTGCGCGTTACTTCGAATTGATAGAGCAGGGTAAATTTCAGCCGTCGGACTTTGATTGGCTGGTTTGCCATTACTCTTCGCACATATTTCGCGGCAAGATCATCGAATTGCTTGAAAAAGGCGGCGGAATGATCCCGGAAGAACGCTGGTTCACCAATCTTTATACAAAAGGCAATACCGGCGCGGCATCCGTGCTGATTATGCTGGAAGAGCTTTTCAACGAAGGCAATCTGAAACCAGGACAGAAGATTCTGTGCATGGTTCCTGAAAGCGGAAGATTCGTTATTTCGTATATGCAGCTTACGGTGGTTGGATCAGAGCCGACAATCACTTCGGCGAATGCGACCCGACAGGAAGAAGCGGAAACCGCACCGATGTTAAAACTTGCGGGGTTGGTTTCGGACAATTGCCTGCTGCATTCGCTGGTCAGGCAGATGACGCAAGTCTGGGTGGATTTTGAAACGCGACTCAACCGAGTTCCGATAATTGACAAAATGAATCGCGGCAAGCTGCGCGTGGAAGATTACCAATCGCTACTGGTCAATCTGCGCCAACAGGTGATGGAAGGCGCGCGATGGATTGCCCGCGCAGCATCGAACATCACGATTGAAAACTTTCCCCTGCGTTCGCTTTTCATCGGCCATGCCGCAGAAGAACACCGCGACTTTCAATTGATAGAAAAGGATTTCGTTTCCGTCGGAGGCTCGCTCGCTGACATTCAGCAGGCAGAAAAAAATATCGGCTCAGAAGCGCTTTCAGCCTGGATTTTCCATCGCGCCAGTCAGGAAAATCCCTTCGATCTGCTTGGAGCGATGTTCATCATTGAAGGCCTGGGGAACAGACTTGCTCGACGATGGGGGACGAAAATCCGCGAGCAATTGCGGCTCGATGAAAGTCAGGTTTCGTTCTTGCTTTATCACGGAGCGAATGACAGCGCCCATTTCGCCAAACTTGAAGCCGCGCTAAGCAGCGGAATTCTGACCGAAGAACTTGTCGCCAGAATTGTCAAAACCGCCAAGGTGACGGCACGGCTTTATTCACTTCAACTGGAAGAAATGAACAATGTCTGACGCCGTGTTCATATTCAACTGGTCTTGGTTGTGGCTGATTCTGTTTTGCTTTGGTTACTTTCTGACCGCAGGACTGGCGATCAACGTCGGGTATCACCGTTGCTTGAGCCACCGCTCTTTCAGGTTGAGAAAATGGCTTGAGCGAACATTCATCACACTGGGATTGCCCGCCGGAACTCCAGTTCAATGGACGGGCAATCACAGGTTCCATCACCGCCACGCCGATGATAGCCGCGACCCGCACTCTCCGATTCAATACGGATTTTGGCACGCGCATGTCGGTTGGTACATTGGCAGCAACAACCCTTTTGTTTGCGCTGTCTATTCATTGGCAGGACCGCTGAGAATGTTGTTCGATGGTTGGAACCGGCCTCGCACAAATCAACAGCATAATGTGCTGTCTGCCGACGTAGCCACCGACCGTTACTACAACTGGATCAGTCACCCTGCGCCATTTTTTGCGGCTTGTTTATTGCACGCGCTAATTCCGTTTGGACTGGTTTTTCTGTTATGGGGATTGGTTGGCATCGCCGCGTTGTGGGCGACGTTGGTTGCGATTTACAACATCGGCGATTCGATTGACAGCTTTGCGCACATTTACGGCGACCGGCCATTCAAAGCGAATCATCTGGCCCGCAACAATCGAATACTGGGTTATCTGGCACTGGGCGAAGGCTGGCATGCCAATCATCATACTTTTCCTGGCAGCGCGCGACACGGTCTGTTGCCCGGACAATTTGACGGAACCTGGCTGTTGATTCGATTGCTGAATCTGGCGGGACTGGCTGATTCAATTGTCTTGCCCGACAGTCATTTGATACGTCAGCGACTGCTCAAGAAAAATTGAAGGAGAACAATATGCAATTTGCGGCTTCATTCGATTCATCAGTTCACGATAAACGCGATCCGAACCCTTGGTTGGCTTTGTACCTTGATCGCAGCGTCAGGCTCGATGATGAGGCGAAATCGGCCATGCTGCTCTCTATGAGGTCAAAATCCAGGCAGTTTCTCCTGCCGATCCTGCGACCTCTGGCCAGATTTGGCATGGTTGTGATTCAACTTTTCAAAACAATCATCCCGAACGGTTTTACTTCATCGGCAGTCCTTCACCGGTTGATCTATTTTGGCTTGAAAAATTTTGTCAGCCCGGAAGCGAACTTTCTGATCATTCGCCATTTTCACATCGGGTCGGAAATTCTGGCTTTTATCGCCAACAATGTCGGCGAAATCAAAATGGAAATGAATCCATTGAAACCGCAGCGTCTGGAAGATGTGCTTGACGACATGTTTCTGAAACACGACTTGAACCTGTTCAACTTTGTCATTCAATTGAACACGCAGCTCCGACAGCAAAACCGTGACATTGAACCACCAGCCGAGATCAATTTTGACTCCATCACCGATGGGCAATTTCAACTGGAAGATTTTCCGCGTCGCTGGACAAATGTGATTGATGTTCAAACGGCAATTGAACTTTACACTCCACTTTACCAGCTTTTCCTGACTGACAACGATTTCTGGCGCGCAGCCAATTCCTTGCAATTGGACGAAACGATTGGTGTTTATGTCGCGCGAATTTTGAACAATCCGAATCATCTCGGGCTGGTCAACAACAAACACCCCATGGTTCCGCTCTCCACGCTGGCCGCAGGGTTTCGATTGCTGTTGCACGGCCTGGCTGCCGAAACGCTCCACGCCACCTTGAGAGAATTCAAGCGAAAGCAATACGAACAAGCATCCAAGCTCCAAAACACCTGAGATCAAACCTGCTGTGGCAGTTTGGCGGCAATTGCTACGACATCAAAAACTGTCCCAGCCAGAGCCGCAACGGCGCTCCGAAGGAATAAGCTGGCGCTCGCTTTTAGCTCAAATCTGCTTATCCGGAGGAAAACCACCATGCAACAGATCACCCTTTTTTTGTTGCTGAGCCTGACCATTCTCTTGGGATCGTTACCCAAAACGTTTTCACAGGAACCAGGCAAACCACAGGAGCCAAAACTTGTACAACCCAGGATTCCGATCAGCGAACTCCCTGCCGCCGAAGCCTTGCGCCAGGCACGTTTGCTGTTCATTCGTCCGAAATCTTCTTTCATAAACAAGGAAAAGCTCGAACGCGAACTGCTCAAACGCAAGGAATTCACTGAAATGGGGTTTGAAATCACACGCAGCCATCTGAACGCCGACTTGGTTCTGGAAATTACACGCAAACGATTGACGACGCGCTTCACCTGTAACGTCATTGAACCTGTGACGCAGCGCATATTGGCCGGAACCACGGCAAGCTCGCTCGGCGGCGAAATCGAACCGAATCTGGCAGACGCCATTGTCAAAGAACTCAAAGCCAAACGTAGCAAACCAGTAGTTCCGCCAAGCGAAGACAAAAAGCCGGAATAAAAAACCATCGCGCGGCCTGAGTAATTTCAAGCTGCGCGATGGTTGAAAAATCAAAGCTGATAAGTCGAATCGCTACTTCAACACGATGTTCAGCTTCTCCATTTTCTGTTTGGCGGCCAGCGGGCGTTGCGCCGGAGTCGGTTCGACATCGGGTTCGCGCCATTTGTTGCCGAGCAGGTATTCCTTGTCTTTGACCATTTCGCCGGGCGTGTAAACCGCCCATTCGAAATTGTGGCCGTGATTGATGGCGTCGGTCGGACAGGCGTCCACGCAGAATCCGCACAGAATGCAACGGCCATAATCAATCTGGTAAATCTTGGCGTAGCGATGATCCATGCCGATACGTTGTTCGTATGGTCGCTGATCTTCTGCGCCTTCGATGTAAATCGCGTCCGCCGGGCAAGCCGCCGCACACAGGAAACACGACACACAGCGCTCCTTGCCGTCTTCGTTCACATCCAGAAAATGTTCGCCTCGGAAGAGGCGGTAAATCGTCACGGCTTCTTCCGGGTAACAGACGGTTTCTTTTTTGGTCGGGATGTGGCTGAGCGTGACGCTCATGCCTTGCGCGGTACTGCGGGCGACCTCGACTACGTCTTTGACGGTATTGATGATGTTTGCGAGTAAAGACATTTTATTTGAAATGATGTGCAGGCGGGACGCCTGCGTTTCCAGTGGCAGGCGGGACGTCTGCGCTCCCATTAGTTGATAACCCAGGTTTCTCCGCTATTAATCAGCTTTTCCAAATTGCCCGGTCCCTTGGCGGCAATCGCAGACTCCACCTGATTGTTGAGCATATCTTCGTATGTCGGTCTGCTGACCGAACGGAAGATGCCCATCGGAACAGGATATTCGGGATACTGCATGCGCCCAATGATGTAAGAGAGATTTGGTTCGGCTGCATTTTCATCGTGAACCAGCAAGTCGTCAACCGTCACTCCATTTTCGCCGATGGTCACGACTTCCGGAGTTACACCTTTCAGCCGAATACCCTTGTCCTTGTTTTTGCCGAACAACAATGGTTTGCCATGTTCCAGATACAGCATGCGGTCGTCTCTGACTTCGCGCTCATTGAAGCCTTTGAAAACGCCGTCGTTGAAGATGTTGCAGTTCTGGTAAACCTCCAGAACGCCTGAGCCTTTGTGGTGAGCCAGTCGTTCAATCATCGCGCTCAGATGTTTGGGGTCTACGTCCATTGAACGCCCGACAAAAGTCGCCTCGGCGGCAAACGCCATGCTCAGCGGATTGATCGGGTAATCAATCGTTCCCATCGGAGCCGATTTGTTCTTCTTACCCTGTTCCGAAGTCGGCGAATACTGCCCTTTGGTCAGTCCGTAAATCCGGTTGTTGAACAGGACGATTTTCAAATCAATGTTGCGGCGCAAAGCGTGAATAAAATGATTGCCACCGATGGAAAGCGCGTCGCCGTCGCCAGTGATGACCCAAACCTGCAAATCGGAATTTGCGGTTTTGACGCCTGTAGCCAGCGCCGGAGCGCGTCCGTGAATGGTGTGAAAACCATAGGTGTTCATGTAATACGGAAAGCGGCTGGAACAGCCGATGCCGGAAATGAACACAATTTTTTCTTTCGGAATGCCGAGTTCTGGCATGACTTTCTGAACTGCGGCCAGAATCGAATAATCGCCGCATCCCGGACACCACCGAACTTCCTGGTCGGTGACAAAGTCTTTGCGCGTAAGTTGGACAGGCGTTGCCGCCCCATTTGTAAGTTCACTCATAACGTTTCTTCTCGTCGTTGAATAACTAATTTACAGATATTCTTTGATCTTATTGACCAGCGAAGACACCTTGAAGGGTTTGCCCTTGACCTGCGAAAAGCTGACCGCGTCAACCAGAAACTGCGCGCGAATCAGCATTGCCAGTTGTCCCAGGTTCAATTCCGGGATGATGACGGTTTCAAAACCGTTCAGAACTTCGCCCAGATTTTTCGGGAACGGGTTCAGGTATTTCAGATGCGCGGCGGAAACCGATTCGCCCTGCTCACTCAACTGTTCAACGGCAGTGGTGATTGCTCCGTAAGTTGATCCCCAACCGAGCACAAGCACCTTGCCAGTCTTGTCGCCGAAGACCTCGATTTCAGGAATATCCTGCTGCATGCGCTGAATCTTTTCGGCGCGCAACCGAACCATAAAATCGTGGTTGTCGGGTTCGTAATTGACGTTGCCTGTGATGTTTTTCTTTTCAATGCCGCCAATGCGATGCTCCAACCCAGGTGTTCCGGGAATCGCCCACGGACGCGCCAGAGTTTGTTCGTCGCGCAGATATGGGAAAAAGCCTTCCACTTCGGTGCGAAACTGAACTTTCATTTCCGGCATGCTGTCCAGCGAGGGAATTTCCCACGGCTCCGAACCGTTGGCGATATACCCGTCGGACAGATAAAACACCGGAGACATATATTTCGTCGCCAATCGCACGGCTTCAATAGCCATTGTGAAGCAATCCCCCGGCGTAGAAGGCGCGACAACCGCGCACGGAGATTCGCTGTTGCGTCCAAACATCGCCTGCAGCAAATCCGCCTGTTCGGTCTTGGTCGGCAAACCTGTCGAAGGGCCGCCTCGTTGCACGTCAATAATCACCAATGGCAATTCGGTCATCACTGCCAGACCAATCGCTTCGGATTTCAGCGCCACGCCTGGTCCGCTGGTTCCGGTCAAGCCTATGTTGCCCGCAAAGGAAGCTCCAATGGCAGCGCCGATGGCAGCGATTTCATCTTCTGCCTGAAAAGTCTTTACGCCGAAATTCTTGTGTTTGGCCAGTTCGTGCAGGATGTCGGACGCCGGCGTGATCGGATAACTGCCGTAATACAGCGGACGACCGGTCAATTGCGCTCCTGCGATAAAGCCGATGGCGGTGGCTTCATTGCCAGTGATGTTCCGATACTTGCCGGGTTTGATCTTGGCCTTGCCTACGCGGTAATGCGTGGTGAACAGTTCCGTTGTGTCGGCGTAATTGAACCCGGCGCGCATCACTTGCAGATTCGCGTCGGCGACTTCCGGTCTGGCTCCGAATTTTTCATTGACCCATTTGACCGTCGGTTCCATAGGGCGGTCATACAACCAATACATCAGCCCCAGTGCGTAAAAGTTCTTGCAGCGATCCTGCTGCTTGAACGGCAAGGAAGACCCTTCCAGAGCTTTCAACGTATTCGACGTGATGGGAACTTTGAACAACCGGTATCCTGACAGCGAACCGTCTTCAATCGGATTCGAAATGTATCCAGCCTTTTTCAGGTTGTTGGCATTGAATTCGTCGGTGTTGACGACCAGAATTCCGCCCGGTTCCAGATCGGGCAAATTGGTTTTCAGCGCCGCCGGATTCATGGCCACCAACACTTGAGGCTCGTCGCCCGGAGTGCGAATGTCCCGGCTGCTGAAATTCAATTGATAGCCGGAAACTCCCGGCAAGCTGCCGGCTGGCGCGCGAATTTCCGCTGGAAAATCCGGCAAGGTCGAAATGTCGTTTCCGATGATGGCAGAAGTCGAAGTGAATTGGCCGCCGGTCACCTGCATACCGTCCCCGGAATCTCCGGCAAAACGTATTGTGACCGTTTCAAGCTCTTCGACCGGTTTGGAAGAAATCAGGTCTTCGAGTGTCGTAGCTGACATGTTAGATAAAAAACTCCGTGAAGAATTTCGTGATGGATGTTGGCGCGTAATTGGTAAAGCCAATAACGACCGCGCGAATCATAGCATGCCAATCATGAATGTACAGCCCTGCTCTGTTTTCGCTCATCCGTTTCCTGCTCTTCTGAATAAATGCGATTTCAGATTTAGAAAAAGCCGAGCCGATTGAATTTCAATCGGTTCGGCTTTTTGGATTCAGCAGCAGAGACGCAAGGTTTTGCGCCTCTGCCACGTGCTGTTAGCAACTCGGCGGGAAGATCGGGATGATGTAATTCATCGTGTTGTTCAACGTCAGGTGATGCAGGTTATGCCCCTGATTGAACGCTCCCGCAGAACTCGCTGCGTTGCTGTTGAAGTTGATCGCCGCGCCGGTCATACCTATCGCGCCGGTCTGGTTGTAAATCCGTATCCAGCCTGTGCGACCGGCAGGAACGAACGTCTCGAAGCGAGGCGTCGTGCGCGGGAAGTTGTTATTGATCGAGCTTCGCAACTGGCAGCCTCCAGTCACCGAGAAGCTCAAAGCGTTTTCAGCATCGTCATAAAGAATGCCGAAGAGCGATCCGAGCGACGCGGCTCCAATGCCCAGATTGCCGCCAATGCGATTGAGAATCAGCAGCGTGTCGTTGCCGTCAGCGCGCGAACCGATGTTCGACAACGCCAACACCGCCGGAGTCCGGTTGTAACTGATGCCGTCGAAATTCAAAGTCGCGGTTACTGAATTGCCATCACACAACGGCAATCCGCCCGCCAATTGCGAGAACGCAATCGCGCCCAGATTGGCCGCGTGACCGCTGGAGAACTTCACGTACTCGTCGCCGATCAGATAGTTGAAGCTGGTCGGACAACCAATCGCATCCGTGGCGACGGCAACCAGATAGCCGGTAGTACCCGGATCAAGGTCGGACGCCAGGAAGCTGGTGGTCTGATTCGGAGTCAGACAGACAAAGCTGTCGGCCACCGCGCAACCTTCGGCCACAAAGAACAGGTGGACGTAGGCCGGTTTTAGCAGGTGGGTATTGGTCAGGTTGATGCGCGTGTTCTGCCGCGTCGGATCAGTGCTGGAAGTGTAGATGTTGTATACCAACACGCTTCCCGCTTTTTGATCGCTGGCTTCAGAACGCGCCGGATAAATGCCGCCGGGCCCAATCGGCGGACAATTCACCGTCAAGCATGCCGTCACTGTGCCCGTCACGGCATTGAAAACCGAAGTGGTGGTCACACAAGCCTGAGCGCCCGTCTGAACATCATCGGCAAGTTGCGCCATGTAATTGACCACCAGAGTCTGGCCGCCAGCCAGCGTTCCAGACCAGCTTACGGTTGTGGCGTTGATCGTGCAGCTTCCGACATTCGCGGTGCAGGTTCCGGGCAATCCTATGATCTGCGGCGACAATGCCGTCGTCACAGTTCCGGTTTGCGGAATCTGCGTCGTGTTGGTCAGGCCGAACGAACCGTTGACCTTGTTGCCAGGCCCTGTGCAAACCAGAGGATCCTGTAAGTTGGTCGTCGGCGCAGGCGTGAACGTCGTCACCGTAACCGTGAAAGAGCAGGCTGCGGTCAATTGAGCGGCGTCGCTGACCGTGCAAGTGACGGTCGTAGTGCCAATCGGGAAGGTCGCTCCCGAAACCGGATTGCAAGTCGGCGACCCAACTCCCGGACAATTGTCGTTGACCGTTGGAGCCGGATAACTCACCGCTATTGGGTTTCCTGACGGCGAGACCACTATTTGATTCGTCGGACAGGTAATGGTCGGCGGTTGATTATCATTGACCGTCACAGTGAACGAGCAGCTTGGGCCGCCGCCGGACACAGAGCAAGTCACTGTCGTCACGCCTTTCGGGAATGACGAACCGGAAGCCGGAATACACGTCACCGTGCCGCAGGTTCCCGATGTCGTCGGAGCAGGATAATTGACCGTCGCCGCGCAGGTTCCCGGAGCCGTATTCGCCGTTTGATTCTGCGGGCAGGTGATCGTGCAAGTCGTCACCGTAACCGTGAAATTGCAAGTGGCGGATGAGCTGTTCGGGCTGGCATCGTCAACCGTACAGGTCACGGTTGTCACACCGACCGGGAAGTTAGACCCGGAGGCCGGTACGCAAACCGGCGTCCCTACGCCCGGACAGTTGTCGCCAACAGTCGGAGCCGGATATGTCACCGGAATCGGATTGCCGCTTACCGAGTGGGCCGTTTGAGCCGTCGGACAAGTAATTGTCGGCGGCTGAGTATCCTGAACCGTCACGGTGAAGCTGCAAGAACCGCCTCCCACTGAACTGGAACAGCTAACCGTCGTCGTGCCGACGTTGAATGTCGAACCGGAAGCAGGTGTGCAGGTCACAGTGCCGCAGGTTCCGCTTGTTCCCGGCGCGTTGTACGTCACAACTGCCGAACACTGACCGGCTGCCGCAGGAACGACGATGTTATTGGGACAGGTCAACGTGCAGGTCTGCGGACCGCAAGAGGTGGCGCAGACATAACCATCAGTGATGCTGATAGTGTCAACTCTCCAGCCGGTTGCCGACACGGAACAATCGGTTCCCAAACGCCAACGCAACTGGATGGTTTGTCCGGCAGCGGCGGCAGGCAGATTGACCCTTGTGGTGATGTAACCACCAGAACTCCCCGTCCAGGCATTACGGCCACGAAGCGGATTGAGAAAGTCCGTAGTCCCGGAATTGATAACGCCATTGTATCCGCCACTGACAAAGCTGCCGCCGGCAGCGATGATGTCAGTGAAAGAACCAGCGCCAATCTTGATTTCCAGAACTCCGCCATCGAATGTGCTTTCAGTGGCGTGGTTGTTGCGGAATGTAAGCTGCGCCGAAGCGGTTGAAATGGCAATGTTCGGCGAAATCAACAGGTTGTCAGTCACGCAGGACGGGTTGTTATGGAATGCCGCATTGGGCGCGGTGTCCGGCGTCGTATTAACCGTCGTCCAGTCGGTGCCCAAAGTGCAGGTAGTGGTCGCCGAGCAGTTGCCTGCGCCATTGGTGAAGGACGATGTCCAACCTGCTGGTAAAGCCGGGGCAGTTACGCTGTCAAAGTTTTCCGTAAAGATAGTGTTCAACGTGCCGGTCTGGAAGGTGTAAACCAATGTTCCAAGATTGGCCATGCCATCCTGCAACTGCAATGTCACCGTCACGGTTGAACCGCAAGCCAACATCGGGTCTACGGTAAAGCTGAAGTTTCTGGTGACAGCCGCGCCGCCAGCCATCAACGCGCCATAATTTTGCGGCGCGCTCGGAGAAATGACTCCGCCCGTCGCCTGCATGGTGGCAACCAGATTGGTCGTGTCCAGCGTTCCCACATTCTGCAACGAAAAGCTCATAGAGATGTTTTCGCCCGGATCGAGAACTCCGTTGGCCGGGGTGCAGCTTTCCGTCAGCAACTGCGTGCCTGCGTTGCTGATAACGGCGACTGCCACTTGATCTGCGTTGTAAATCACAAGAGCGAAATCCTGATCCAGCGCGCCGCCTACTCCGGGAACGCCGTCGCCAGCGATATTGGTCGCTTTGACTGTAACGATGAAGTTGCCGCTGACGCCTGCCGGAACAAAGACGCTTTCGCTGTTGTTGCGAATGTCAGCCGTGCCGCCCGTCGCGGAATTCGCGCCAGTGAACACGTTGCCTTTGTAACTGTTGCCTCCGACCGTCACTTCCAGGTCGAGGTTGTTAATGAAGGCGTTGCCGCTGGTCGGTCCCGGAGGATCCGTCCAGGCCAGCACAACACGGAAAGGCTTGGTGTTGTTGTTAACCGTGCCGGTGAAGGCGCGCGCCTGACCGGAAGCAGTGAACATATCAGCGCCGACCTGGTCACGCACGATCGTAGGCGTAACGCCAACCGTGCCAAGCTTAATGTCGAAGAATTGAGTCAGGTTGACTCCGCCCATTCCCTGACTGTTCGAGAACAGGTTGTCGTTCGCGCCGACGCCGGTCATATAACGAGCCGAGTTCATCAACATGGCTTTGGTCATGGCCGGGCTGGCCGGAGCCAATCCGCCATTGATGAAGCGTTGACGAATCAGAGCCGCCGCTCCGGCAACCGCAGGTGTCGAGTGGCTGGTTCCTGACGAAGCCGTGTAAAACTGTTGGCTGACCGGAAAGAAATTGCTGGAACCGGGACCAGCGCAAACGCCGCTGGCATCAAAGCAACCAGCCGCAACGCCATTGCCTGTAGCTATAGCGTTAGCTTGAAAAACACCACCCGTGATGTGAGTTCCGGGCGCCACAATCTCCGGTTTTACGCGGCCATCGTCGCAGGGGCCGCGGCTGGAAAAGCCGATGATATCGTTGGCGCTGTCTGCTCCGCTATCGGCGACTCCACACTGGTCAGCGGCACCAAACGGATGCACATTTTCTGCCGCGCCAACCGTAATGACGTTTTTGCCGGTGGCGGGAGAACCAGTCGTGTTGGCTCCCGAACCGCTGTTGCCCGCCGCAAACAGAATCACGTTTTCCTGATTGCCAGCAACCGGGAAGGTCGAACCGGTCGGTTGGGAATCGCGCACCAGCGCGTCGTAACGCTGGGCGTCAGAGTTGTAAGCTCCACCGACCGCCGCGCCCCAACTGTTGGTCGAAATACGCGATCCGTCGTTGTAGGCCTGCGATTCCAAATTTTCATAATTCGGGTTGGTGAAGAAATCCGGATCAAAAATCACCGAAGACCCCATTTTGACAAATGGGGCAACGCCAAGCCCATACCGGAATCCTGAAGCATCAGCGTGCGGGAACGCGCCGTAATTGATGCCCCCCGACATGCCGGTCGGAACAAATCCGCCGACGATGTGGGCGTTGATGGTTCCGTGACCATCGCAACCTTGCAGTGTGCTGCCGCCGTTGGGCGTTCCGAGCAGGCGGTTGTAAATAATGCGGCTGGCCAGACTCAGATCGCCGCTGGTGAACAGACCGAAGTGATTTGGCGAAGTCGTCGCATCGTCAACGCCGCTGTCCGAGATGTTGATGGCAAAGTTCGACGAATTGAATTGAGCCTGGGTAAAACCGTTAGACGCCAGATAAGTCAGCCAATCGCCTGTGTTCGGCACGTTGCCGGTCAGATTGGCAGCCATGATCATGTTCTGGCGTTCGTCGAATTTGACTGGAATCTTGTATGGCTGAATCGAAACCACATCCGACCGCGTGGCCAGGTTTTTCGCAGCGGACTCCGCAGTGACACCGACAGGCAATTTGGCCACCACGTTGACATATCCCAAATTAGTCGTGTTGCGAACGACGGAACTGGTTCCCAGCAATTGCCGGACGGAATTGAGAGTGTTCTGATTGGCGCTGGTATCCACCACCATCTGCATGATGATGTGATCGAAATCCTGAACCTGAGCGCCACCGAGTTTGGCCATCAATCCTTTCGCAGCATCTGCTTGTTTGAGCTTGGCGTCATAAAAACCCGGATCAATTCTATGTTCGGCGGTGTAATCGCCATCCCATTGAACGAAGTCAGAATTTCCCGCCCATTGGCGCAGATTCGCCAATGCTGCGCCGTCGCCATAAACCAGATAAGCATTGTTCGGAATGTAGGTGACAATGCGAACTCCGGTTTCAGCCATAGCCGCGTGCCATTCCGGTTTGACCGCTCCGACGAATTGCACCATCCGCATGCCGGTCGTTTTGCCGCTTGGTTTGACAAAGTTGCGTCGCATCGCCTGAGCTTCGGCGCTGGACGTGTCAATGATGCCGGCGTTGAGCAAAATCAGATTGCTTTCGTCATTCAAATCGCCGCGATTCTGATCGTGAAAGCTGCGGGCAGTTGTCGCATCCGCTTCAAAGAGTTTATAGCTGCCGTAATCGGCCAGCAGGCGTGCTCCCTGGCTCGCCAATTCTTCGGCAGCCTTGGGGTCGGAAACCTGTATTTTGTGCATTGAACCACGCCCGAAGTATTCCGGCGTGCGAGGCTGGCTGGATGCGCTCCACGGCGCTGTGGCCGTCGTGTTTTTCAATTCGGAAGCTTCCAACAAGCCACCCCATTTCAACGTAGGAAACATCAAGGCGGCAATCAACAACAACATCAAACCTATGTATCGCCAAAGTGTGCGTGTGTGTTTGTGCGAGGTCGGCATTTATATTTCTCCTGGTCCCCCGGAGCGAGCACGGGATTTCAAGGCTGTCAATCAGCGCGACACTGCGTGCGCAATACAGCCGTAAAGTTGTGGGTTGAGCAATTTGGACTGAAATCTGACAAGGTCAGAAGTCCACATACAAATTCAATAATGCAGCATGCAATACCGATTTCTGCTAACTCGCAAAATCCGGATTGCGTCGCCCAGTGAATAAAGTCTCGTCATCAACGAGCCTGATTGTTAATACCGCTTAGCCGAATAGAAGAAGATTTGTGTCGCCGGTAGAAAGACATCGCATAAATTTCAGCCATTTCGTAAAGCTTCTTATTCGGAGATTTCCAAATATGAGGAGAAGCTTTCACCGACGCGGCGGAGTCTAATCGCAAGGATTAAAGCCGTCAATACTCAGGCAGAAATCAAGGCGAAATTTATACCTTACGGCTCCATATTTTTGAACCAAGTTCAGAGTTCACGCTTCAGCAAGCGCTGAAGCGTGAACTCTGAAAACTCAGCATCCTGGAGGCGGGAAGACAGGGATGATGTAACTGCCTCCGCTCGACAACGTCAGGGCATGCAGATTATGTCCCTGATTGAACGCGCCAGCCGAACTGGTCGAGTTTGGATTGAAGTTGATGACCGAGCCGGTCATCGCCAGATCAGCTTCCTGACGGTACAACTTCAACCAACCTGTTCTGCCAGCCGGAACCAGTTGCTCGAAGCGTGGGGTAGTTCGCGGGAAATTGTTCGACACATTTCCTCGCAATTGACACCCTCCGGTGACAGAGAAACTGACCGCGTTTTCGGCGTCGTCGTAGAAAATTCCGAACAGAGTTCCCAGACTGGCTGCGCCAAGTCCCAGATTGCCGCCGATGCGATTGACGATCAGAATCGTGTCGTTGCCATCGGCCCTTGATCCGATGTTGGAAACAGCCAGCGTGCGCGGCAATGTGCTGTAACTGACGCCGTCGAAATTCAACGTGGCAATCACGGAATTTTGATCGCAGGCAGTCAAACCGCCGGCAATCGCCGAAATCGCCTGCGCGCCGAGATTCGCCGCGTGCCCGGTGGCGAATTTCACGTACTCGTCTCCAATCAGGTAATTGAAATTGATCGGGCAGCCAAGTTGATCCGTCGCCACCGCCACAATGTACCCTGTCGTTCCCGGATCGAAATCGGAGGTCACAAAGCTGGTGGTCTGGTTCGGCGTCAGGCAAACGTAACTGTCGGCCACCGCGCATCCTTCGGCGACAAAATACAGATGCACCTGAATGTCTCTGGTCGGATTGGTATTCGTCAGATTGATTCGCGTGTTCTGTTTTGTCGGATCGGTGCTGGACGTGTAGATGTTGTATATCAGTACCGAACCCGCCTTTTGATCGCTGACCGGCGAAGTCGCTGACGGCAACGATCCCGGACCAAGCCCCGGACAATTCGCCGTCAGGCAAGCCGAAACGGTAGCAGTATTCTGGCCAAAGACCGCCGTCGTCTGCGCGCAAAGCTGCGTTCCGTTCAACACCTGATCGCCGACTTGAGCCTTGTAGCTGGCGGTGATTGTTTGTCCCGCCGCCAGTGTTCCATTCCACGTCACAGTCGTTGCCGACACGGTGCAAGCGCCGACATTCACCGCGCAGGAACCGGCCAGACCAACCAGACCGGCAGGCAATGCCACAGTGATCGTTCCGGTTTGCGAAACCTGACTGGTATTGGTCACTGCAAACGAACCATTGACGCGATTGCCCGGCCCTGTGCAAACAAGAGGATCGGTCAAGCTCACGGTCGGATTCGGAGTAAATTGATTGACCGTCACCGTCACGGTAAAGGTGCAGGCCTGAGATTGATTATTGGCGGCATCCTGAGCCGTGCAGGAAACCGTCGTCACGCCAACCGGGAAACTCGATCCCGAAGCCGGATTGCAGGTCACTGTCGGATTCGCCGTGCAATTATCCTGTGCCGTCGGCGCAGGATAATTGACCGTCACTGCTCCGCCGGAAGAACCAGCGGCCTGATTTCCCGGACAGGAAATCGTTGGCGCCTGATTGTCATTGACCGTCACAGTGAACGAACACGAAGCAGTGTTGTTGGAAGCGTCCGTCGCCGTGCAGGTTACCGTCGTCACTCCGCGCGCGAACGTCGAACCTGACGCTGGTGAACAGACCACCATCGCTCCGGGACAATTGTCCATCGCCGTCGGCGTGGCGTAAGTCACAGACGCTGAGCATTGCCCGGCAGCCGTATTCGTCGAGACGTTCATCGGGCAGGTCAGCGAAGGCGCCTGATTGTCATTGACCGTCACAGTGAACGAACACGAAGCAGTGTTGTTGGAAGCGTCCGTCGCCGTGCAGGTTACCGTCGTCACTCCGCGCGCGAACGTCGAACCTGACGCTGGTGAACAGACCACCATCGCTCCGGGACAATTGTCCATCGCCGTCGGCGTGGCGTAAGTCACAGACGCTGAGCATTGCCCGGCAGCCGTATTCGTCGAGACGTTCATCGGGCAGGTCAGCGAAGGCGCCTGATTGTCATTGACCGTCACAGTGAAACTGCAACTCGGCGTGCCGCCCGTTTGCGAGCAACTCACAGTCGTCGTACCGACGCTGAAGCTGGAACCGGAAGGCGGAGTACAAGTCACAGTCCCACAGGTTCCGCCCGTTGTCGGCGCGGAATAATTGACCACCGCGCTACACTGCCCAGGGGACGCTGAAGTCACGATGCTATTCGGACAGGTCAAAGTGCAGGCGGGCAACTGCAAGTACACAACCAGCGGATCGTGATCAGCCAATCGTTCAACGCTGGATGTGCCGTTGCGAGCGATTTCAGGAAAATCTGCATTGATGCGCGCGTGTTCGACTCGTTGAGCCGAGGTGGCCGCAATCAACGCCGCGTTGATGATGGCATGATCCAGCGATTGCGCGCTGCCGTCGAAGACGAACGAATACCGCTGCAACAACGAATCCAGCAACAAGGTCAGATTCGGATTGACCAGATCAATTCCATCGCCGGGCACAACCGTTTCGTTGTCAGGGACTGGCGCGCCAAGCAGAGTGCTCATCGAATCAACATACCCGTCGTTGACTTCGAAGAAGTTGAAGTCGCCAATCAGAACCAGGCGTTCGTTTGGATTATTGGTCTGCCGAGTCTGCACCAGATTGGCCAGATCAACCACCTGCGCCAGACGTTTGGCGCGAACGCGAGCGCCAGACGTCGCCCAACCGTTTGAGCCAGCGCTGCCATCATCAACCCCGTTCAGTGAACGCAGATGGTTGACGATGACCTGAACCGGGAAAGACACGCCACTGGCGAAATTGACCGTCGCATCCAATCGCAGCGGCGGACGGTCGTGCAGGGTTTCGGTGGAAGAATCCGGGTTGGTAAACAACGAAGCGTCAAGTTCCTGAACCACCGCATTGATCGTCACGCGCGGCGTAGCTCCCGTGACGATAGCCGTCTTGACCAAAAAGCCTACGTCAATGCCACCCACGTCATTGCCTTCGACCAAGTGAGCCGTGTACATCGGATTAGGTTGACTGTTGGCAACGGCATCGGTATTGATTTTCGTCGCCAATGCTTGCAGGGTCGAGAGGTTTTCGATTTCGACGATGCCTACTATATCCGGCGTCTTCAGAAAATCTCGAATTCCCAATGACGCCTTTGTCAGGCGATTTTGAAATGCAGTCGGAGTCAAAACCGGTTCGCCAATTCCAGGGTCGTTCAAGTCATCGAAGAATCGTTCCAGGTTGTAACTGGCGATGGTAATTTCGCTGCCTGTCGGCGTCGTTACCGCAGTCGGCGTTGGTCCGCCCGAAACTCCCGGCGTCGTAGCGGCGTCAGGCAAAATCGTGTAATAGCGAAAACCGTAATCCAGCGGGCCGACCAGATTGGTAACGATGGCTCCAGCGCCTGCGTTGATGGCGCTCGTGCCGGGTTGCGCGTCGCTGTCCACGCGAATGACTTCAGGGTTGCTGTCCCAACGTGGAATCGGCGGAATCGTTCCGCTCGGAGCCACATCCGGCTGGCGAATTCCCGATTCGCGGAAGGCGCGGGGCACTCCTGTGACCGTGCCGTAAAAAACGCCGTTCGATGTGGCCGTAGCGTTTGGTTCGTTGACATTGCCCAAAGTCGGGCCGCCAACCGTCAACGAAGCCACCGATACACGCATGCATTCAACGCGCTCCAATTGATTGAATATCCCAGCCGGATCGGGAAACGTCGCAGTCAATGAAACCGGAGCAGGCAAGGGATTGCCGGTCGAAAGCAGCACGACCGTCGGCGAACTCAATTCCGTCAGAGGCGGCTGTTGCAGATCGGCTGCCGGAACGAACTCGACCACAGTGCCTGTTACCTGAACCAGATTGCCGATGACGGCGCTGCCGGGCGGCGCACTGGACGTAAAAACAAAAATGCCTTCTGAAGTTGCCGGATCGGCGTCGTAATTTGCTTCCGTGTCCTGAATGAAAAATCCATTGTTTTTCAATCCGGTGACGATGCCGGTCGTGGTTACCGTTGCTCCGACAATAGGCGAACTTGCGCCTGGCCCTTGAATGTCGTGAATCGGCGTCAGCGACACATCATCGTTGTTAATCGTTCCCTGCCCTTGCGTATCGCCGGCATTCGCGCCAGTGATATTGGTGACGTTCACAAAGAACGTTTCATTTGGCTCAGGCGTAGTGTCGCGGTTGACCGTTACGTTGAAGTTGTATGGGCCTGTCGAACCCGCAGGAATGGTCTGGCCGGTAAGGCTCTGGGCGACGTAATCGTTGTCTTCTCCGATTGGGTTGCCATCCTGGGCGGTTCCGTCGGCGGTGGCAATGTCAAATGTCACGCCACCCGCTCCAGCCGGAGAAGTGAGAGTTACAGCGAAGCTGAAAGTTGTAGTGCCCGGCGGATTGCCTTCAGCCATCGTCACATCGTTGATGTTGAGCGTGGGCGTAACGGGGCCAGCACCTTGCGGAGTGACCGACAAGTCGTCAATCGCCAATCCGTGATCGTTGTTAGCATCGTTAGTATCCTTCCAGCGAAGCCAGACTTCCTGTCCCGGGGAAATCGAAACAGTAATCGCGGAGGAAAGAGCGGTCCGATTTGCCGCCGCATTTCCGTCAATGGCAGCGGCAGTTGAAGTGCCAGGTTGCGGAGAAGTGAAATCCAGCAGGTCATAATCCGTCCAGCCTGTTGTCGGAGTATTGGCGTCAGTAATGGTTCCTGCAGCAGCGATCTGATATTGAAAATCCAATTTTTGGGCAGCCGGGGTACACGGCGTAGGAGTACATCCTCCTTGTCGCCATTGTTCCCCAACAAAGCTGACGTTGAGCGATGTAATCGTCGAACCAGTGTTGTTTGTCAGTTTGACTGCGTTGTAAATATCTCCGGTGCCACCGGAACCAACTGAACCTAACGCACGCTCAGTGTCAGTCCCCGTTCCCCAGCTATAAATGGCGCCAGTGTTAGATCCGCCTGCATCTGCGCGGTAGGTCGTCGGATTGGTCGTCGTCGCTGTGAATTGCGAGTACCAGCCGACAATCGTCGTGTTGTCCGTCCAGGTGTTGGTGGTTCCACTGGTGGCCAGCGTGTCGAAGTTTTCCGTGATCGGTGAGCCGAGCGAATTCATTACGCCGCCATTGGTCAGCGCCGACGAGCTTGGCCATTTGAGCAAAGCGACGGACAAAAGCAGTACAACAAACGTTAGCGCAATAATCTGCACATAGCGCGGTCGTGTTTTAGCTTTAGAAAATAGTTGAAAGATTTGAGCGAAAAGATTAATTGAGCGTCGCATCAGCCTAACCTCGTGTGTAGTTTGTGTGAGTTGTCGAACTTGTGATCACAACGCTTCGGAAATTCACGTGAAGGAAGCGCTGCGGGAAACTGTAACGGGAACGTTAATATCGAAGTCGAGTTTTCGATTTTGACCTGTCGCCTGCCAGTTGTGAGAACACCGTGTGAGGAAAACTCGCGGACGCAGTTTACGTTCTTTGACGGCATTGCGTCCAGCGTTTGAGCATAATTTCAGGGAGATTTTACGCCAAAGACATAACAAGGTCGCTTTTCACATTTACCGGCAAAGCATTGATTGACACCTTTCCAAACCGTGTAGTAGCTTTCGCCTCGTCCAATCAAACTGACTGCGGTTGTAATTGACGCTGTAACTGAAAAGATTCTGGAGAACCAACAACCCTGAGAAGCCTGAAAATCACATTGCCGGAACGCGGGCTGGAAACTCTGTTCGGCCCACACGATCAGAACATCAAGTATCTTGAATCGCTGCTCAGCGTTCGCGTAGGCGGACGCGGCAACGAACTTCTGGTCGAAGGCGACGAAGCGGATGTGGCCGTCGTCGAAAAAGTTCTGAAAGACTTCGGACAGCTTTTTACCGAAGGTCGAACGGCGTCGGCCAGTGAACTTCGCGCGGCTTTCAAACAGATTGCCGACGACCGCACCTCTACGCTGCGTGATTTGCTGACCGGCCAGAAACGCATCAACCCCGCTGGCCGCAAACAGGTCACAGCCAAAGGCCCCAACCAGAAGCTTTATATGGAAGCCATCGAAGCCAACGACATAGTCTTTGGCATCGGCCCGGCTGGGACCGGCAAAACTTATCTGGCTGTGGCGATGGCGGTTCAATATCTGATTTCCAAACGAGTCAATCGCATTGTGCTGGCTCGCCCGGCGGTCGAAGCAGGCGAAAAGCTGGGCTTTCTGCCCGGCGATTTGCAGGACAAGGTTGATCCTTACTTGCGACCGCTTTACGACGCGCTGTTCGATTTGATGGATTTCGAGCGCGCCACCAAGTTTCTGGAAAAACGAGTTATCGAAGTCGCGCCGCTGGCGTTTATGCGCGGTAGAACCCTTTCCGATGCTTTCGTCATTCTGGACGAAGCCCAGAACACGACTTCCGAACAGATGAAGATGTTTTTGACGCGCATAGGTTTCGGATCAAAAGCCGTCATCACTGGCGACGTAACCCAGATTGATTTGCCTTCAGGGCGAAAATCCGGCCTCGTCGAAGCGCAGCGCGTGGTCAGCAACATCGAAGGCATTTCCTTCATCCACTTCGACGAACGCGACGTTGTCCGTCATCATCTGGTGATGATGATTATCAAAGCCTACGATGAGCACAACAAAAAGATCAGCCTCTAGCCGGGAGAGAGGGGCAGAAAGACGTAGAGACGAGGCGATTCACGAGATCGAAGTTCTCAACCGTCAGAAGTTGTATGGAATTGATAAGAAGGCAGCGGCAAAACTGGCTGGCTCAGTGCTGGATCGGATAGGTCGGCAAGATGCTGAATTGACAATCACATTTATCCGCGACGAGGCGATGCGAAAACTGAACCGCGATTATCGAGGCAAGGACAAACCGACCGACGTGCTTTCGTTTGCTTACCACGAAACCGATGACGGTTTCACGAAACCAGATGCTCATCTGGGCGATGTGGTGATTTCCGTCGAAACCGCCGGGCGTTACGCCGCCGAATTCGGGCTGACGTTTGAGCGCGAAATCGAACATTTAATCATTCACGGCACATTGCATCTGGCCGGTTACGATCACGAAACCGACAATGGCGAAATGAATCGCCTGGAAAGAAAGTTGAGAAAAGAACTCCTTCAAAAGTAGACAGCAGACAATGGCTTGGGAACCCGCTACCGTCTACCGTCTACCGTCTACCGTCTACCGTCTACCTATGGAATCTGAAATAGCCGTGACCGGCATCTTCATTGTGATGCTGGTCGTCACTGCCACTGCCAAAAGCGCATTAGATGAACTGAGCGATGTCAGCTTGAGGCTGCTCGCCAGCGAAGCCGAAGTCACGCCGCATGCCGAATTCTGGCGCTCGATCCTGGAACACTATCACCAACTGAGTTTTACGCTGACTTTTGGCATTCATATTTCGATTGCCTCGATTGCGATTCTGATCAGCTCTCTCGCCCATCGGATTTATCCGCAGCGTTTCCTCATCACTGCCTTCGGAGGAATGATTCTGACAGTAATCGTGTTTCGCCAGATCGTCCCGCTGATTGTCACGCAAAACGATCCGCAACGAACGCTGCTCCGACTGCGTTGGCCGCTCAGCATTCTGTGGCCGATTCTGGGCGCGATTGCTCACCCGTTGTATCGCACCCTGCGAGGCTTGCAGAAAGAAACCGATACGCCGGTCCAAACCAGAACCGACGCCAAAGAAGACTCAGGCGACAACGTAAATAACGAAGACCAGTTGCAGGCTTTTCTGGATGTAGGCGAAGAAGAAGGAATCATCGAAGAACAGGAAGGCGAGATGATTCAGACCATCATTCGCTTCAGCGACCGCACGGTTTCCGAAGTGATGACGCCGCGCCCGAAGATTGTCGCCGTCGAAGCCAGCGCAACCATCGAACAGGTTCGCAATCTGATGATCGAATCGAAGTATTCGCGCTTGCCGGTTTACCGCGATCAGATAGACAACATCGAAGGCGTGATTTACGTTCGCGATTTGTTGAAATTCTGGGCCAGCGGCGAAACCGCCTGCACTGCCATTGAAATCGCGCGCCGCCAGCTTTACGAAGTACCGGAATCGAAACCGATTGACGATCTGCTGCGCGAAATGCAGAAGGCCAAAGTTCAAATGGCCGTCGTGATTGACGAATACGGTGGTCTGGCCGGATTGGTCACGCTGGAAGATCTGGTCGAAGAAATCGTCGGCGAAATCGAAGACGAGGACGAAGACGAACCGCAGGCCACCGAAGTCGAAATCATCAAGGAGACGGATGATCGCTGCGTGGTTCGCGGCGACGTAGAAATCGGAAAAATCGAACGCGAATTCAACGTAGAACTCGCCGCAGACGATTTCACCACCGTTGCCGGACTGGTCATCAATCAGCTTGGCCATTTGCCCAAAGTCGGCGAGTTGTTTGAATTTCGCGGCCTGTGCTTTGAAGTCCTTGAAGCCAATGAACGCCAGGTGTCCCGGCTGCGAATTGAAAAGACTCAGCAAGAAAACGGCGCGACTGACAAAACTGCTGATCTGGCGCTCCCGAAACCGACCAACGGGAATTCCTCCACTGGTAAACTTGCCAACGGCCACTGATGGAAGTCAGCTTCACTGTTAAACTGGATAAAACTTATGACTGAACACCGCAAAGCTGGCCTGGTTGCCCTGATTGGCCGCCCGAATGCTGGCAAATCCACACTGCTCAATGCGCTGATTGGCGAACACATCGCCGCCGTTTCGGCCAAACCGCAAACCACACGCACCCGCATCAAAGGAATCATCACTCGCCCCGAAGGCCAGATCGTTTTCGTGGACACGCCGGGCATTCACAAACCGGGTTACGCGTTGAATCGTCGCATGATGCAATACGTCACCGACGCGCTGATGCAGGTGGACATCGTCGTGCTGATGCGCGACGCCACGACCAGTTTCGGCGCGGGCGACAAATACACGCTCGACCTGATCAAAGAAGCTGGCAAAAAGACCTTCCTGATTCTGAACAAGGTTGATCGTCTTGAAGACAAAGCGGCTTTGTTGCCGATGATTCAACACTACAGCCAGGAATACGATTTCGCCGAAATCATTCCGTTGTCCGCGCTGAAAGGTCAAAATCACGAATTGCTGGTGACCAAGCTGCTGGAACATCTGCCCGAAGGCGAAGCTCTGTACGAAGACGCCGACATCTTCACCGATCAATTGGAACGCAACATCGTTGCCGAACTCGTCCGCGAAAAGATTCTGGAAGTGACTGAACAGGAACTTCCCTACTCCACCGCCGTGCGAACCGAAATGTGGACGGAAACCGACACCGGCACGGAAATTCATTGCGTGATTTACGTCGAACGCGAATCGCAAAAACCAATCATCATCGGACGCGGCGGCCAGATGCTGAAAAAGATCGGCATCCGCGCTCGCCGCGATATTGAAAAAATGCTCGACCGGCACGTCCGCTTGAACCTTTTTGTCCGCGTCCAAGGCGATTGGCGCAACGATCCGCGAACGCTTGACGAACTAGGCATCGAAGAAGGCCGATAAACCCGCAACCCGATACCTGTAACCTGATACCTGATACCTGATACCTGATGAACACTAAAATCTGGCATGCAGTTGAGGTGGAAATCGCCCGCGTAGCCGAAACCGCCGCAACCACTCAACTCTGGGCAATGAACACAACCGGACTTGAAGTTTCAGAAGACGCCGCCGATTTCGTCACACTGCGCGCGTATTTCGACGCTCCGCCTGACGTAGATAAACTGCGGCAAAACATCCTGAATAACTTAAAGCTGATTGATCTGCCCGAATTCGCGCTTCGCCGAGTCGAAGCGTCCACCATCGCCGATCAGGACTGGATGACGGAATGGAAAAAAGGCTGGGAGCCGTTGTTGATCGGTCAGCGATTGGTGATTGCGCCGTCATGGAAACTCGATCAAGTCCCGCAGCTTACCGATGCGGCAGGTAGAATCATCATCCAGATTGATCCCGGCATGGCCTTCGGCACAGGCACACACGAAACCACGCGAGGCTGCCTGGAACTGCTGGAACATTACTGGCCGCTGGAAACCGAATCAGCTTCGTTACTTGATGTCGGCACGGGCACAGGCATTCTGGCCATCGCGGCGATCAAGCTTCAACCCGGGGCGCGCGTCACCGCCTTCGACGTTGACCCCGAAGCCATCGAAGTCGCGCGCGAAAATGCCGAAATTAACGGCGTCGCCGACGCCCTTGAAATCGAAGTCAACAAACTCAGCAGCTATGCCGGACAAGAGTTTGATGTCGTGCTGGCGAACCTGACCGCCGATGTGATTATTCCGCTCGCCGCCGGCTTCCCTGCTGCGATGAAACCGCAAGGCGTCTTGATCGTCTCCGGCATCTTGCGCGAACAAGGCGATGACGTAAAATCCGCGCTGACCGCCCAGCAGTTCCACTTGATCGAAGAAAAACCGGACGGCGAATGGGTAACGATGGCCTTTCGATTATTTGTTTAACGGATGGCTTTGGCCCAAATTGCTAAAGCCCCGAACGGTCGCGTGATCGTTCGGGGCTTTAGCAATTTGAAAGTTTGGTTTGTGGCTTACTCTTCTTCGTCGAGTTGGCCTTTTTCTGCGAGTTCCTGGCAGTTGATGCAATATCGAACCCACGGCAGAGCTTCCAGGCGTTTGGTGCCAATCTCGTTTCCGCAGTTGGTGCAGACGCCGTATTCTTCATCTTCAATTCGTTCCAGCGCTTCTTCGATCTGCGCCAGGATCAGCCGGTCGTTGGTTGACTGGCTGAACAGCAATTCTTTGGTGTACGAATTGGAAGCTTTGTCGGCAGGGTCTTGGGTGGCTTCGATGTCGGCTTCGCGTCCGTAATCTTCGGTGCGGCCAACCACTCCGAGCAGCGCGTCGCGCTCGATAATCAGGCGTTCTTGATAGGTTTTTAGTTTCTTTTTGTCCATCCACTCTTCTCCAAATTCAGAAATCAGCGGTTTTGAAGTCGGCGATTAGACTTCAGAATTTGTGATAAGGCAAGCCAGCCAGAATCGTAAAGGCGCGATAAATTTGTTCGGTCAAAACCACTCTTGCCAGTTCGTGAGTCAGCGTCAGTTGGGACAACGAAAATTGCAGATTGGCGCGTTGGCGAATCTCCTCACTGACTCCGGCAAAGCCTCCGATGACAAACGCCAGTCGTTTGGTTCCTGCTTGTTGGCGTTTTTGGATGAGTTCAGCCAGTTCCGGCGAACTCATCGCGCGACCGCGTTCATCCAGCACGACAACGAAATCGTCTTTTTCAATCGCATCCAGCAGCTTGGCGCTTTCGGCGGCAATGATTCGTTTTTCGTCGCCGCTCCCCTGCTCTTTCAACTCGCTGACTTCGTGAGGAGCGAATCGTTTGATGCGATCCAGATAATCGGCAATCAACTCGGCGCAGCGCCTGTCTTTGGTTTTGCCTATCCAGACGAAATGCAGCTTCACACTTCAACTCTTTCCGCGTCGCGCCACAGCCGTTCCAGATCGTAAAACTGGCGCGACTGTTCGGTGAAGATGTGAACGACGAAGATGCCGTAATCAATCAGAATCCATTCGCCGTTGTTGTAACCTTCGGTGTGCAGCGGACGCACCTTGAGCTTTTTCAACTGATCCGTGATCTCATCAGAGATGGCCTGCGTCTGCCGTGTCGAATTGCCGGAGCAAATCACGAAGTAATCCGTGAATTCGGTCAACGCGGACAATCGCAACACCAGCACGTCGAGCGCTTTTTTCTCTTCAGCACAATTAGCAGCCAGTTTCACGTGTTCCAAAATCGCCTGATCTTCAGCCGACATGGCTGCTGGTTGCTGTTCAATTTTTTCTTCTACAACTGTTGTCATTCCGACTTTCTATAAAGCTGATATTTTTTTATGTATGCCGCCACAGCGGGCGAAACCAGATGTTCAATCGGCTGGTCCCGTTCAACGGCTTCACGAATGGCTGTCGCCGAAACATCCATCGCCACATAATCGGTCAGATAAACGTGCGGTTCGGCAAAATGTTCTGGCGACAGAATCTGGCCGCCTCGCAAATCCACACACGCGGCTTGTAACTTCGGAGCCAGATGCGCGGCAATGTTTTCCTTGCCAACATAGCCGGGTCGAGTGGCGACAATCACGTCAAATTCAGTCAACAGCCGTTCGTGTTCTCGCCACATTGTCACGTCACGAAACGAATCCGTTCCCATCACAAAGAACAACTGCGCATCGCCAAGTTCGGCTTGCAAACGGCCAAGCGTTTCAATCGTGTAAGGTCGCTGCGGGGCTTCCAGCTCGATGCTGGAAACGAACATTTGCGGCTGGTCTGCGGTCGCCAGCGCCATCATCGCCAGCCGATGAAACGGCGACGAAATCTGCTGTTTGCGTTTGTGCGGCGGAACAAATGCAGGAACGAAGAGCGCCCGATCCATTGCAAAAGCTTTCAGAATTGCGTCGGCCACTCGCAGATGGCCGTTATGGATCGGATCGAATGTGCCGCCGTAAACTGCTGTTCGTTGCCGCAATCGTTCCTCACTCCGCATTGGCAAAAGACAAATTGGAAACCTGTCCTGCCTCTTCTTCTTCGCGTTTGAAATCGTCCAAACGTTTTTCAACCAACCGCAATAACTCTTTCAATCCTTTTCCAGAAGCCGCTGAAATCGAATGAAACTCCAGATTCCTGGCGCGACAATACAGTTCAAGTTCTCTCAAACGCTCTTCATCATCAAGCGCGTCAAGCTTGGTGGCCACAACGATCTTTGGCTTGGCAGCGACTTCGCTGCTGTAAGCTTCCAATTCGTGAGTGACGGTTTCGTAATCGGCAATTGGGTCTTTGGAAAGGCCGGACACATCCACCAGATGCAACAACAGCCTGGTTCGCTCGACGTGACGTAAAAATCTGTCGCCAAGCCCAGCGCCTGTGTGAGCGCCTTCGATCAAGCCTGGAATATCAGCAACAACGAAAGTTTTGTAATCTCCCAAGTCAACGACGCCCAGGTTCGGTTCCAGCGTAGTGAACGGATAATCCGCGATCTTGGGTCGCGCGGCTGAGATTCTGGAAATCAGAGTGGATTTGCCAGCATTCGGCAATCCGACCAATCCAACATCCGCAATCAGTTTGAGTTCAAGAACCAGCCAGCGTTCTTCTCCTGGCTTGCCTTCTTCGTGATAGCGCGGCGCTCGATTGGTTGGCGTGGCGAATTGGGCGTTGCCGCGACCTCCACGCCCTCCCGAAGCCACCAGCGCTCGTTCGCCCGGCAAAGTGAAGTCATGAATGATTTCTCCGGTCAGTTCATCGGTGACCAATGTTCCAACCGGAACTTTCAAAACAATGTCTTCGGCATTTGCGCCATGCCGTTTGCTGCCTTCGCCGTGCCTGCCTCGTCCTGCGGTGTGTTCGGGGTTGTACCGAAAATGCAGCAGAGTGTTCATTCCTTCAGTGGATTCGATATAAACCGAACCACCTCTGCCTCCGTCACCACCGGAGGGCCCTCCGCGCGGCACGAACTTTTCGCGGCGGAACGCCATGCATCCATTGCCGCCGTTGCCGCCTCGCACGTGAATTCTCGCGCGGTCAATAAGCATCAGTTTCCAGTTTCCATACGGTTTTCAATTAAGATTGAAAACCGGTTATGGAACAACTACTCCGACGGATACACGCTGATGAAGCGTCCTTTTCGGCCTTTATCTTCAAACTTGACTACGCCGGTGATGGTGGCAAACAAAGTGTCATCGCTGCCGATGCCGACATTTGTGCCTGGTTTGAACCTGGTTCCGCGTTGGCGAACCAGAATCGAACCGCCCGTCACCAATTGACCGCCGAAGCGTTTGACGCCCAATCGCTGGGCGTTGGAATCGCGGCCGTTTCGTGAACTACCTACACCTTTTTTGTGTGCCATGTTTCAAAACTCCTTCTCTAATATGGGATTAAGCCACTGATTCGATTTTGACTGCGGTGAATCCCTGGCGATGACCTTTGGTCTTCTTGAAATGTTTGCGGCGCTTGAATTTGAAGACAATTATTTTCGGCGCGCGCCCATGTTTGACAACCGTTCCCGTCACGCTGGCTCCGGCAACCGTCGGATTGCCAATGCGAACGCCGTTGTCGTCGCCAGTCGTCAGAACTTCAAATTCCACTGAATCGCCTTCGTTTTTATCGGCGATGGACGGAACTCTGACAAGGTCGCCCGGACTGACGCGGAACTGTTTTCCGCCGGAGCGGATGATTGCGTATGCCACTGATGTAACTCCTCCGATTATTCGTCTGATGGAAAGTCGGGGATTATAGGAGCCGATTCCAAAAAGTTCAACCGCAACAATTTCCCGTTGAATCAATACGGAAAATCGTGACGAAAAAATTTCAGAATTTTTTCGAGGGGGAATAATTTCTTCTCTCAAGAGCATTCACTGGGTGTGAGCCGATAAACTGACTTTGTTCAGTCGGCGAATGAAGCATACAAATATTGAAAGTTCAGGATTTTGATCCGAAACAGCGCGCACAACTCGCAGCAACAACTGGAAACTTTTGAGGCGCAAGCTCTCGGTTTTACCGATCAGCTTTTCCGCGTCGCGTTACGGCTTTGCCAGGATAGAGCCAAAGCTGAAGACCTTGTCCAGGAAACATATTTGCAAGCCTGGCGATCATTTCACCGGTTTGAATTGGGGACGAATCTGCGAGCCTGGCTCTACAAAATCATGTTCAACGTTCACTACAGCAACCAGCGGAAAGACCGATTTCATCTGGTTCCTGTGGAAGAAACCATTGCCGAAACTCTGGCTTACGATCCGCCAACGCCTCAACGGCTGACGGAAAAAGAAGTGCTGGCGGCGTTGGAACGATTGCCGCGCGATTTTCAGGTTCCGATTGTGCTTTCCGACGTGGAGGAGCTTTCGTATCGGGAAATTGCCGACGTGATGGAAATCCCGATCGGCACGGTCATGTCCAGATTGCATCGCGGGAGAAAAATTTTGCGAACGGAATTGGTCAATTACGCCCGCGAATCCGGCTACAAGATTTCAAGTTAGGGAGAATGAGGGAGAATTTTCGTTTTTTGATTCACGCAAGGGAAGATTTGAGCCAATAAGCGAAGACGCATCAAGTGTTATGGAATGCCGAAATTTCAAAGAGTTGCTCGATTCATATTTTTGCCAGGAACTGGCGATCGAGACCAATCATCAATTGCTCAACCACGCCGAGCATTGCCCCCACTGCCGCGCAGAGATGGCTTCGCGGCGCAACCTGCGCGAATCGCTGCGTCGAGCTTGCTCTCAGGAGCGGATGAGCGATGAAGCCTGCGAACGGTTGCGAGCCAGACTTCGCGCGGAAGCAGGCTTTCAATCGAAAACAGCGCGCAAACAATGGCTGAATCTCTTTGAATTTCGATTTGCGATACCAGTCGCGGCGACCATAGCAGTTCTGATTCTGGCGATCGTTGGGGTTTCGTCTTATTTGCGAACTGAAAATCCTTCTACTGATTCTTTTGATTCTTTGGCATTGAGTGAAACTTTGGTGAGCGAAGCCGCCAGCGATCACAAAAAATGTGCTTCAAAATTCCTTTTGGCAACCAAACCGGCAGCGATGCCCGATACGGTCGAACCGGATTACATTGGCCTGGAAAAAGTAGCCGCAGCCGGAGCCGAAGGGTTGCGATTGCACGCGGCTCACGTTTGCTCGCCCGATGGCAGACGTTTTGCCCATCTGGTTTATACACGCGATGGAGCGCTGATTTCCCTGCTCGTCACCAATCGTGACGAACGCGCCATAAAGGCTGACAATTTGTTCTCTGCCGACGACAAGCTGGACGGTTTTCAGGAAACAAACCGCGAAAATTTATCTCTTGGAGCTTTTCAAACTGCAAAGCACATCATCCTGGTAGTTTCGGAGTTGCCAAAACCGGAAAATAACAAATTGGCGCAAACGCTGGCCTTGCCTTTAGTGAAGCATTTTCGCCAGTTGGACGGGCAATCCATTGCCGGTTTGCCTGAGTTACGTTACGGGAATGACGTCACGATTCTGATCACACAATTGAAATAAAGAAAAGAAGGAGAATGGAGATGATTACCGCAAGCAATCTGGCGCTGGATGTGAACAAGGCCGAACAATCATTGCCGACAGGATTTCCGGGCTTGCTCAATCTGCCCCACATCGAAAAAACGTTTTGGCGAGGGATGACTGTCTATTCGCTGGAAGACGCTGCCAATCATCTTTTCGTCATCTTGAAAGGCCGAGTCAAAGTGGTGCGCTCATCACCGGACGGCCAGCAAAAAATCGTCTCCATTCGTTACCGCGACGACTTGCTGGGCGAATTGGCGCTGACGGGCAATTCTTCCCGAATGGACGAGGCTATTGCGCTGGACACAACCCGCGTGGCAATGATCCGCGTCAGTGACTTCTGGAATGCAGCGCGACGCGATCCGACGTTGATGCAAAACGCCATGCAGTATCTGGCCGGTCAATTGGCTGGGGCTTATCGGCAGATTGAATCCTTGGTGTTTGAAAACAATCACCGGCGATTAGCCCAGGCCTTGATTGATCTGTCAGACGAAGCCGCTCGCACGGGCGAATCGAACATTCGACTCACCCACGAAGAATTGGCGCAGTTGATTGGTTCAACCAGAGAAGTCGTAACCGGAATGATGATTGAATTCAGGCAAAGCGGCCTGATTGATTACAAACGTGGCGATATTCGCCCAAATCTGGTACGGCTTGCCCGATTCCTGGATGAAAACATACCTGTGCCGCAACGCCCTTATCCGGTTGGATAAATAATTGCCGATTCCAAACTGAAAATGCCGCCAGTGTTTTCCTGACGAAAACTTTCTGGCGGCATTTTTTTTCGTTCAAACTGAGACGTTAATTGTTGCAGACTTTTGTCCTTGCCTGACCCTATCTCTCGCGCTACAATCCATTTCCGGTTAGCAAGTTGACTGCTTGCTTCCCTCAAAAACGCTGAATCCGAGCATTGATCGTAGCCTTCAAAAATTCGGAACTGGTTCTTTAATTCATTCTTTTCGTCTAAAGATTTTAGACGCTTCCTTATTTTTTTGAGCGACCCGTGAACATTCTGGCGCCTTTGCTGATAAAGCTGACACAGACAAAAAAGAAAATCCGGCCAGCCTCCCAGTGCTCGATTGCAGAAAACCATACGCCCCCACCGTTGATCAGACATTCTGAACAGTTCTCAATCAGTCTGAGCAACGAGTTTTTATTGGCCTTACAATTGGTGCCCCTAACCTAATCTGTGGGAGTTGAGGATATGAAAGTCATCTGTCCAAAATGCCAATTTGAGAATCAAGCTGATTCTACGCGTGTTGTTTGCGCACGTTGCGCGACAATCATCGAAGTCAAACAAGACCCGGGAATGGGTCTGGAAGGAAATGGCAAACGACAAACGGCGCGATTGCCGTTTGTGGGAAACGTCGGCAACAGCCAGCCATTGAACAATCCACTGCCTCCGCCCCCTGCCAATGCCGGACGCGATGTTTACGCCACGCGCATTGGCGATGATTTTGATGATGTGTTGGATATTCCGCGCCAGACGCAACCCACTTATCAGGCAGGACAGATGAATCAACCGGGCAATGAACCGACGACGGCGTTTGAGGATGTGTTCGCCATGCCGAATTACGATTCTCCGCAAAGTTACGACTTCCCACAGCAACCAGAACGAAAACCGACCGCTCCGGTGGAAGGCTTTCCGACCGGGCCAAATCGCCAACGCGCAACTCAGGATTATGACGAATCGCCGGAACCGGAATTCATGGGTTGGCCAGTGTTGCCGGAAAATTCGGATTATGAACCCGATCAATCTGGCGCGACTTCTAATCGCGGCGCATTGTTGATTCGTATTGGCTTGGGAATCCTGGTGTTTGGATTGCTGAGTGTCGCCGCCTATTTCCTGCTTGGCGACAAAATCGCCAAACGGCAGGCTGAATTCAACGAACGAGTCGCTGGCAGCGCTGGCAGCAACGGCGAAGCCAGTTCACAATACCCCCCGGCGACATTGCCCAGCATTGAAAGCAAACCTGCCGAAACCAAACCGTCTGCATCAGTTCCTTCGACCGAGTCTGCCAAATCACAGGACCAGGCTCCGGCTGTTTCCAACAACGCCAAGCCGATTGAAATCCAACCGGCAACCGGCAAAACCGGACACTCATCATCGCCCAAACCCGCCCCGCAGGCTGAACAAACTGTGGCGGCGACGCCGAACAACGGCAGCCTGACGATTCAGGTCGCTTCGTTCAGCGATCAGGCCCAAGCCAATGAACGTGTGAATTCGTTGCGTTCCAGAGGGGTCGAAGCACGTGCGGTCAGAGTCGAAATCCCTAACAAGGGAACCTGGTATCGAGTTCAAATCGGCGGGTTCAAATCTCGTGACGAAGCCAGCGGCTATGCCAATCAATTAAGATCAAAAGGCATTTTGCAGGAATTCATCATCACAACTGTCGGGAAATAATCAGATAAATCTGGCGAAGAATTTCGCCGGTAACTTTCAGTAGTGGGAAGAGTGGCGCATTGAAAACAGAGATCATAGGTTTGCACAACCAGCGATCCGCTCAGCAAATCCGCGACAACGCGGCAGGCAAAAACGCATCCAGTCGCCAAAAAGACGCGGAAAAGGCTCAACTCTATTCCAAAATCGTCGAACGCTTTGCCGTCCTGTTCGACAATCCCGCTGCACGGCTTCGCTTCCTCAACAACACGCTGGCCAAACAGCAAGAACACCAGAATCAATTGCGTCAATCGCTCCGGAGGGTTCGCTTTTTGGAAAAAACCCCGGTTTATGACTGGCTCATCGAAGCGCGGTTTTACGCCACCGTCATCGAAGAATTGAAAGCGATTGCGCCCACCTTGTCGCCGCAGAACCAGCGAAAAATCGAAACGCTGCAAATTCCTTTTTCAGCGCGAGCCTTCAACTTTCTGAATCAAACCCGCCAGATTGTTTACGCTTCGACTGTTTTGGTTGCAGCAGTGACGTTATTTGGATTGTATTCGCTGGTGAGCTGGTCGGCACGCGGTGTGAATTCATATCTGGCGACAAAGTACAAAAGCGGCAAAGCGCCGATCATAGTCGCTCAGGCTGGGCAAACGCCTACTGATTCGACCGCCGCCTCGGTCAAATATCTACCAGACTTTCAGGCCGAAAATGTCTGGCTGGTCGAACGCACCAGCGAATTTGAACGCTACAACAACGGCTGCCGGATTTTGACCGCTTATCAAACCGACAATCACCCGCGCGCTTATTACCTGATACCGCGCGGCTCCGAGACCGAAGGAACGGAGTTGCGCCACGACATCGTCGGTATCGTCTACCACACTTCCGAAAGCGACATCGTACAGTTCGTCCCCGGCAACAACGAAGCGATTCAGAAACGCTCCAAAGGTTTGCTCAACTACATCCAGGAAATCAAAGCTTACAACTACCTGATTGACCGTTACGGAGAGATTTACCGTGTCGTGCGCGATGACCATGCGGCGCATCACGCAGGACATTCGATCTGGGCGGACGGCAAATACAATTACGCCGGTTTGAACGAAAGCTTTTTGGGAGTTTGTTTTGAATCAACCGTCAAAGGCGGAACGCTTCACGAAACATTGACTGAGGCGCAAATCGTCGCCGGACGCGCGCTGACCAACGTGCTTCGCAGCAAATACAACATTGACGACGTGAATTGCACGACGCACGGGTTGGTTTCCGTCAACCCGGACAAGATGCTGATCGCTTATCACCACGACTGGGTTCGCAATTTCCCGTTTGAAGCCATGGGCTTGTCGGACAAATACCAGGTTCCGCCGCCAAACATGACCGATTACGGATTCACCTACGACGAAGAAATTCTGGAAAAGCTGGAACGCACTCTCTGGCCGGGGGCGATCACCGCCGAAACCGAGTTCAGTGAAAAGCTGTCCAAGTCGAAGGCCAATGAAGATGTGTTCCGGCGAAAATTGCGAGATCGGTATCTGGCTCAACTGGAAAAAGCCCGCAAATTACGACTGGATGCAAACGGAAAATCCGTTCTTGCATCACAGTCATCCGGTTCGACTGATTCTGCCGAAACCGGCAACCACAATTGAAAACCTGTCTGGCAGGCTCTCATCCGCTTGCCAATCATCTTTAATGGCCACGAATTGACCTGAACCACCCGTTGCCCTCTTTGGCTCGCGTGGTTCGAGATCGTTTGTGGTTACTGATTTCAAGAGGCCATCACTGGCCGTTTCTGGCAACAAAACACATAAAACTTAGTTCGGAGGAAAAATGGCTGAAGAGAAAAAAGACCATACGGGTGAAACTGCTGAGGGTGACGTCACAGCATTGGGATTGGATGTCGGCACCAGCCGCATTGTCATGGCTGGCGGCGCAAGCGGCCACAAGGCGCAAACACAGCTCAACGCATTTGTCGGAGTCCCCTACTCCAAAATGACTGAAGCCATCTTGCAGCAAAACAAGATGGTTTATCACCGCAACGGCAAAGAACTTTACGTGTTCGGCACCGATTCCGAACGCTTTGCCAGCTTTTTCAACGCCGTCCCGCGTCGTCCCATGCAACACGGCGTGTTGAATCCGCAGGAACCGATGGGGCAGCAAATCATCCAGGCGATCATCGAATCCATAGTGCCGCGCGCCAAGAAAAATGAACTGCTGTGTTTCAGCGTGCCCGGCAAAGGCGAAGGCGCTGACACCAATCTGGTTTATCACGAAGCGATTTTGAAAAACTTCCTGCAATCGCTGGGTTACGAAGCCAAAGCCATCAACGAAGGCCTGGCCGTTGTTTTTGCCGAATTGCAGAACGAAAACTTCACTGGCATAGGCATCAGTTGCGGCGGCGGCATGTGCAACGTCTGCGTCGCATTCTTGTCCGTTCCGATGCTGACCTTCAGCATTCCGATTGCGGGCGATTACATTGATTCCAGCGTCGCGTCGGTGGTTGACGAAACCGTCACCCGCGTTCGCCTGATCAAGGAAGAATCGCTTGATCTGTCGCGCCAGCCGAGAGACAAAGTCACCAGCGCGCTGCACATTTACTACGAAGAAGTCATCAATTCGCTGGTCAGCAAACTGCGCGACGAATTTGAAAACTCGCGCCAGTTGCCAAAACTGGATCGTCCAATGCCAATCGTGCTTTCCGGCGGAACAGCGCGTCCGCGTGGCTTCCTGCAAAAGTTCGAAGCAGCGGTTAAAGCTGGCGGCTTCCCCTTCCAGATTTCCGACGTGCGCATGGCCAGTGACCCAATGACCGCCACGGCGCGCGGCTGTTACATCGCGGCGATGTCTGAAATTCGATAACCCGTTGGGCACGCAAGCGCCCTCGCTTGCAATCAAAAGAAGCCGCGAAGCTTCCTTTCATCAACAAAGGGCAAAGTTAGTTCTGCTGGCTTTGTCCTTTTTCTCATTCAAAAGGTTCAAGATGAATTCCCCGATTCCTCCATACCGTGATGTCCCCGTCGGAGCGTTGCTCACTCGACTTTCCGAAACTCTTCCCGACAACGAAGCGCTGGTTTACGCAGATCGCAATTTGCGAATGACATTTTCCGAACTCGAAACCGAAGCGCGTTTGATTGCGCGCGGCTTGATGGCTTGCGGCGTTGATCCCGGTGAACGAGTGGCGCTGTGGGCGACGAACGTTCCCGAATGGGTCGCGCTGCAATTTGCGCTGGCAAAAATCGGAGCCATTCTGGTGACGGTCAATACCAGTTTGCGCGCTCACGAAATGGAGTACCTGCTGCGACAAAGCGAAGCGGCCACAGTCATCACCATCAGCGGATTCAAGGACGTGAATTACGTCAGCGTGCTGCGCGAAATCGGCGCAGTCGGCGGCGACAAGCTGCCAAACCTGAAACGCGCCATTTTCATTCCTCGCGGTGAAGAAACCTGCCCGGAAGACTTTATGCCTTACGCCGCCTTGCGCGACCGAGCCGCCGAAGTTACCGAAGCCGAACTCGACGCGAGGGAAAGTCAGGTTGGTTTAGATGATGTCATCAACATGCAATACACCTCTGGCACAACTGGTTTTCCGAAAGGAGTCATGCTCAGCAGCCGCAACATCGTCAACAATGCTTGCTGGATGGCGCAGGGCTTGGGTTATTCGCCGCAAGACCGTCTGTGTTTGTGCGTGCCGCTGTTTCACTGCTTCGGCTGTGTAATTGGAGTCCTGGGCGCTTACACGCACGGAGCTTGTCTTTGCCCGATTGAATTCTTTGAAGCTCGCAAAGTTCTGGAAACTGTCGAAGCCGAACGCTGCACGTCTTTGTATGGCGTGCCGACCATGTTTCTGGCCGAAATGGATGACCCGGAATTTTCGCGCTTCAACCTGTCCAGTTTGCGAACCGGCGTGATGGCTGGCGCGCTGTGCCCCGAAGCCTTGATGAAACGCGCCATCGCCGAAATGAACTTGCGCGAAATCACGATTATTTATGGCTTGACCGAAGCTTCGCCTGGAATCACGCAAACTCGCCGCGACGATACGCTGGAACACCGCACGCAAACCGTCGGCGAAGTTCTGCCCGAAATGGAAGTGAAGATCATTGATCCGGCTTCGGGCGCAACGCTCGGCGCAAATCAACATGGCGAACTTTGCGTTCGCGGGTACAACGTCATGCTCGGTTATTACAACAACCCCGAAGCGACGGCCAAAGCGATTGACGCAAACGGTTGGCTGAGAACCGGCGACCAGGCAACGATGGATGAAGAAGGTTATGTGCGGATCACGGGTCGCATCAAAGACCTCATCATTCGCGGCGGAGAAAACATCTCGCCCAAAGAAATCGAAGATCATCTGCGCCAGCATCCGGCGGTTTCGGATGTGTATGTTTACGCCATCAAAAGCGATTTTTTTGGCGAAGAAGTCGGCGCGGGAGTGAAGTTAAAAGCAGGCGAGTCAGCAACGGAAGAAGAATTGAAAGCCTTCTGCCAAGGCCAACTCGCGCGCTTCAAGATTCCGCGCTACTGGCGTTTCGTCACGGACTTTCCGATGACAGCGTCCGGCAAGATTCAAAAATTCAAGCTGCGTGAAGCCCACGAAGAAGAACTCAGCCTGTAGCGACAATTTGATTCATCCACGAAGGGCACGAAGATTCACGAAGAAAATCAATCTTTGTGTTCCTTCGTGCTCTTCGTGGACAGGTTTTTGAGGAACAAAGAAATGACGATCACACGAGATCAATTCCGGTACTGGAAAACCATCGAAGTCCGCTGGGGCGATATGGACGCGCAAGGCCACGTCAACAACACGGTTTATTTCACTTACTGCGAATCGGCGCGCGTAGAGTTGCTGCGCAAGATCGGTTTCAAAGGCAAACAGGCCGGGCTGGCTGAAGGCCCCACGCTGGTTCACGCTTCCTGCGATTTCAAACGACAGGTCGTGTATCCGGCGAAGCTCGATGTAGGCCTGCGCGTCGAACGCATCAGTCAGCGCAGCTTCAAGATGGTCTACGGCATTTTCTTTCACGGAACTGACGACGTGTCGGCCGTCGCCACCAGCGTCAACGCCTGGGCCAATTACGCCGAAGGCCGTTCGGTCGAACTGCCCGAAGAAATTCGTGCTGCGCTGGCCGAGTATCAATGATCTTTATACAGCCAATTCAGCCAGTTCCGCCCAGCGAGTCAAATCACGATCAAGCTGTTCGTTCAGCCTCTGCAATTCGTCGTAAAGCCTGGCCACCAGAACGTGGTCGCTGGCGTTGGCTTCCAGGCTGGCTTCGGCTTCGACTTTGCGAGTTTCAGAGTCGGCAATGCGCGCTTCCAATTCTTCCAGTTCGCGCTTTTCCTTGAAAGAGAGTTTGCGTTTGGCTGTCGGCTCTGAACTCTGTTGAGCAGCGGATTGTTTTTGTTCGCGCGTTTTGAGTTCGGCTTTGGCGGCGGAAGCTTCTGAGCGTTCACGGTCGCGTATTTCCAGAAAGGTCGTGTAATCGCCGGGATATTCTCGAACCTTTCCGTCGGCTTCAAATCGGAAAATGTATTCAATCGTGCGATCCAGAAAGTAACGGTCGTGGCTGACGACGACCAGACAGCCAGCGAAACTTTCCAGATATTCTTCCAGCGCCACCAGCGTAGGGATGTCAAGATCGTTTGTGATTTCGTCCAGCAGCAGCAGGTTCGGCGCGCTCATCAAAATTCTCAGCAAATACAACCGGCGACGTTCTCCGCCAGAAAGCGTGGCAATCGGCTGATATTGCATTGCGGGCGGAAACAAAAAACGATCCAGCATCTGGCTGGCGGTGATCCAATCGCCTTCGACGGTTTGAATGCGTTCGGCCACTTCCTTGATGTAATCAATCAAACGAACCGATTCGTCGAATTCGCGGTTTTCCTGATCGTAATAGCCAATGACGACGGTTTCGCCTTTTTCAACCTGGCCAGTATCGGGTTGCAAACGTCCGGCGATGATTTCCAACAGGGTCGTTTTGCCTGCTCCGTTTGCCCCGATAATGCCGATCTTGTCTCCGCGTTTGAACTGGTAGCTGAAGCGATTGACCACCGTTTTATCGCCGAAGTGTTTGGTGATGTCGGTCAAACCCAGAATCTTTTTGCCCAGCCGGTTGGATTCAAAGGCAATGTCGAGCGAACGTTTTTCGGCAATGTCGCTAGCGGCTTGGCGGGATTGCGCGATCAATTCGTTGGCGCGATCAATGCGCGCTTTGGCTTTGGTGGTGCGCGCTTTCGGCCCTCGGCGCAGCCATTCCAATTCGCGCCTGGCCATCTGTTTCAACTTTTGCGCTTCGACGGCCTGACGTTCTTCCTGCTCCTGCCGCTTTTCCAGATACTTGGCGTAATTGCCAGTGAAGGTTTGAACCCGGCCACGATCAATTTCAATGATTCGATTGGTAACGCGATCCAGAAAGTATCGGTCGTGCGTGACCAGCAACAGCGCGCCGCTGAAATCAGCCAGCCAGCGTTCCAGCCATTCGACGGTTTCGGCGTCCAGATGATTGGTCGGTTCGTCCAGAATCAACAAGTCGGGTTTGATAAACAGGCTGTGCGCCAGCGCGACTCGTTTGCGTTGCCCGCCGGACAGCGAAGCCATCTTTGCGCTGAGTTGCGTGATGCCTAGTTCGTTCAGCATCGCCTTCAACTCGACTTCCAATTGCCAGGCGCCGCTGATTTCCAATTGTTCGGCCAGATCGGAAACACGCTTCAATAATTTTTCGTCGCTTCCGCCTTGCTCGGCCAGTTGGTCGCAAGCCGTTTCGTATTGCCGTAGCAAATCCAGTTTTTGATGCAGAGCTTCGTTGCTGCCAGCAAAGACGGCTTCCAGCACTGTTTGCTCAGGATCGAACGGCGGATTTTGCGACAGGCAGGCGACGACTTTGCCGTTGGCTATGACCACACGCCCGGAATCGGCTTCTTCTTCGCCAGCTATAACTTTTAACAATGTGGATTTGCCGGAACCGTTTGCGCCGATGACGCCAATTTTGTCGGCTTCGTCCAAGCCGAACGAAACGGCTGAAAACAGCGGCTTGATGCCAAAAGTCTTGCTGACATTTTCGAGCGAAAGAATGTTCATCTGTTGATAGCTACTTCACCGCAGAGGCGCAGAGTTCCGAAGAGGAATCGCAGAGTTTTTTTCTGATTTCTCCGCGCTATCTCTGCGTTCTTTGCGTCTTTGCGGTGAATAAAAAATGGCTCGATTCTAAAAAGCTTTGCTGTTGATTCTCAGCAATTCGAGTTCAAACACCAAAGTAGAGTTTGCGGGGATAGTGCTGTAGGGTTTGTCGCCATATCCAAGTTGTGGAGGCACGATGATCTTGCGTTTGCCGCCGACGCGCATGGGGTCAATGCCTTCTTTGGAATTGCCGCCAACGCCCCAGTTCCAGCCTTTGATGATGCCGGTTTCGCCGATGGTGAAATCCACCACGCCCCCGTCGAATTTGTGGCCGTCCGGGAATTTGCCGACATAAGCGACTTTGACGTTTTGCCCCAGCAACGGGCGCGGCCCGATGCCGACTCGCTCGTCTTGAAATTGAAAGCCGGACTGAGTCGTTTTCATATCGCCCGGCGTTGGCGAAGCAGCCACGATCGGCGTCGTCAGAGGATCAACCGTCGGACTCGGTTTGGTGGTTGACACTTCGGGCGAAGACGGCTGACAACCGGCCAGCAGAATCAAAAAAGCAAAAAAAGAGATAAAGCGCGCAAAACGCATGGTGTTTTTCTCCTGATGATACGGAATTGAAATCGCCTTTGGGCGGGCGGTCTGTATAATAGCGACCGCTTTACCTGTGGTCAAAAAACGGTTCGCGCGCGCGTGTCTTCCTGGCAAGTCAGAATTTCGCCTTCTGCCAAACTGCCCGCGAGGGCGCGGGCGTTCCCAACAAAGGAGTTCTACATCGTGCCGTTAAAAGTCATTGCCTCTCGTTCTGCCAAACCGGAACTCAAACCGTTGGTTTTGGGCGTTGAATTCACTCCAACCCAAATTTCCATCGCTCTGGTGGACAATCAGGCGCGGCTGATTGCCGAACGCCGATTCGCAACGCCGCAGCGAACGACGCGGGCAACCATCAGCGCGATGGCTCAGACCTTGATCGAACTTTCGGCATTGAAAGAACGCGAAGCGAATCCCATCCACGCCATTGGGGTTTGTGTCGCGGGAGTGGTGGATCCGTCCACAGGGCGAGTTTCGATTGAAGACCTGAAAGGCTGGACGCGAGTGCCGCTCGGCCAGTTGCTGGAAGAAAGCCTGGACGAATCCGGCCACGACATTAGAAAGCCTGCCGCTGAAAAACGTGCGCGCGCTCATCACGTAACGTCCGGGCATCCGCCGATTACGGTTTGTTCACAGATGGCAGCGGCGGCAGCGGCGGAAAGCTGGCACGGAGCCGCGCGCGGCAAAAACAACGTCGTGTTTTTGTCCATCGGCACAAACATCGAAGCCGGAATTTTGGCGGACGGGCGCGTGCTGACCGGAGCAACCGGAATTGCGGGGGCTGCCGGATGGCTGGCCGTTGGCCGTGAATTCAAACACGAATACGAAGCCAACGGTTGTTTGTCGGCTGAAGCCACCATCGCTTCGCTGACGCGGCGCGCGGTCGAAGAAAACACTGGTTACGATGGTTCGATGCTCGGCGGGTTGATCCAGAGCGGAGCGGATTTCGACACTGCCACGATTCTTCGCGCGGCTCGTGGCGGAGACAAACTGGCGGTCAAAGTCGTTGACGACACTTGTCGCTGGCTTGGACGCGGCGTCGCCAATTTGATTTCGATTCTGAACCCGGAAGCTATAGTGATCGGCGGTGAATTCGGCGCAATGTTAAAACCATTTTTGGATGACGTTCGTGAAGAAACTCGCCGTTGGGCAGCGCCTGAAGCTGCGCGACAATGCAGAATTGTCGCGGCTTCATCCGGAGAATCTGTCGGAACCATTGGGGCGGCTCGACTGGCGTGGCTCAAAGCTGGTGGGTAATGAGTCAGGCAGCTTTCTTCGGCATAATTGCCAACTGCATCCCCAACGCTTCCAGAACAGCAGTCAAGCTGGTCAACTTCGGGTTGCCTGTTTCTGAAAGCGTTCGGTACAAACTTTCCCGATTCAAATCTGCATTTGACGCCAGTTTGCTAACGCCGCCATTGGCATCAGCAACATGACGCAATGCCAGCAAAAACGCCTGTGGATCGTTTTCTTCCAAGACTGCATTCAGGTACTCGGCAGCATATTCCGGTGAAGCTGCCAATCGCTCATGCAACGATTCTTTCCACTCTCTCATTGGTCTTTCCTTTCTTGAAATTCTTTCCAGTATTTGATGGCAGTTTGAATGTCAGAAGTCTGCGTTGATTTATCGCCACCGCATAACAGCAAAACGATTTGCCGTTCTGAAAAAGCAAAGTAGATTCGATACCCTGGCCCAAGATCAATTCTCAATTCATAAACTCCGCCTCCCAAGGATTTGTAATCTCCTGGATTTCCAATCTGCAAACGCGTTACTCGCGCATCAATTCGCGCAACCACCCGCCGGTCGCGCAAATCATCAAGTCATTCTTCAAATGGACGCGAACCATCAGCTCTCTCAAAAATAATGATTTGTTTTGGCTGCCCATCAAACATGCCTGAAATGTAGCCTTAGGGCTACAACAGGTCAAGCTCTTCGCAAGCCCGTGAAAAAACAAATGCGGCTGATTTCTTAAATAAAGAAATCAGCCGCATTTGATTTTGTATTCGGCCAAACGTTACGGCTTGGCTGGCGGTTTGGTTTGCGAACTGCCAGATGAACTGGATGAACTGCTCGAAGCCTGACCGGATCTCGTTTCTCCGGTGGATTCGTTCGGTTCAGTGTTCTTTTTCAGTTTGGGGCGATCCGTTGGCTCAACGTTTGTCCCAACCGGCGAAGTCGCCGATTCCTGTTTTGCTGCTGGAGCCGTTTCGGTTGAATCCGAACCTTCGCGGCGTTTCAGCACTGGGCGTCCAGCATCGCCAGTGGAAGTTTCGCTGCTGGAAGCTTGCGGATCGGCAGACGCGTCTCGGCGCTTGAGCACTGGCCGTCCGTCTTCTGAAGATTGGGAAGAAGGACTGTCAGTGTCAGACGAAGCGTCTCGCCGTTTCAGCACAGGACGGTTGGGCGTATCGCCATCGCTGGAATCATCCATCCGATCATCGCCATTGTCTGTTTGCGGACGGCGTTTGAGCGTCGGGCGACCATCGTCACGCGAATTAACAGGCTTCGGGCGAGAAGCCAGCAAACGCGATTTCACTTCCCTGAACTCCGATGTGCTGAGCTGGTATTCACCGCGATCCGGAAACCGTTCGATCAACCCACGAACTTCGGTGATGCGGTCGCCCGTCATCGGATGCGTACTGAATACTTTTTCCAGCGTGCCGGGTTTGCGTTTTTCCTGCGCTTGCAGCTTTTCAAAAAAGGTAATCAGCGCATTCGGGTCATACCCAGAAGCCCACATATATTGAGCGCCGAGTCGGTCAGCCTCTTTTTCAGCGCCGCGCGAAAATTTCAAAAAGGTCAGCGGCAATGCGATTCCGGCGACTTGCTGAATGACATAACCGCCCAGCCCTCCCAGGAAAATCAACGGGATTGAACCGAATTGCAGCAACTGCCCCTTGGACGCCTGTTCGATGCCGTGTCGCGCCGTGACGTGAGCAATTTCGTGAGCCATCACGCCCGCCACTTCGGCTTCGTTTTCGGCGGCTTCCAGCAAGCCACGATTGACGTACAAAAATCCGCCCGGTAATGCGAACGCATTCACTTCCTGAGCGTCAATGACCTTGACCGTAAACGGAATCTTGGCGTCGGAATTCAGCACGATGTTCTGTGCAATCCGATTGATATATTCGTTGATGATCGGGTCTGTGATCAGGGGAGTGCTGCGATCAATCTCGCTGGCCATCTGGCGGCCAAGCGCGACTTCGCGATCTAGCGAATAAAACGAAATGCTTCCCTTATTGATGTCACGTTTGCCGATCAACCTGGGATCGTTTTTTTCTTCCAGCGGTTTCAGTTTTGGTTTGTCTTGCGCCAGTAACGGCGTTGCCACGAGCATCGCGGTCAGAGCAAGCGCCGTAGCTTTGCGGAACATTTGTTTCATCATCTCTTTCCCCCTTTTGCCTGCTTACCTGTTTAACTTTGGTGGCAATCGAATTATAGACGATCAGCGCCGCTTTTGACGCCAGCAAGGGCGGCTCGGTTGGCAAAAGTTCAGTTAAATCACCTTCATTCAAGACGACAACGGCGTTATGTTTTTGGTGCAAATCTTGAGCCGCCGCAAAGCCGATGCTAGTATCCGCGCCGTTTTCAACTTCTGGTTCGAATTCCATCAACAAGGCGAATATCACAAATGGAGACAACCTCCCCTATCAATCGTCAAGCTGAATTACGCAGCCTGGCGCTTCGCTGGGCAATTACCATCCTGTCTGGCGTGGCGATTTACCTGTCTCCCACGCCCGAAGGCATCACTCCGCAATCGTGGCGGTTGCTGGCAATTTTTGCCGCGACAATTGTGGGTTCGATTGTGCGTCCGGTTCCTGGCGGAGCGATGGTATTGCTGGGCATTGCCGCCCTGATGCTGACCAAAGCCATGCCGGTAAGCGAAGCATTGGCCAAAACGACTACTGATCCAAAGGTTTTGGAAACGTTACGATTGAAATCTGCCCTGGCAGGTTATGCCGACCCGGTTGTCTGGCTCGTGCTGGCGGCTTTTTTTATCTCACGCGGAATCATCAAAACCGGGTTGGGGCGACGAATTGCGCTGCTGTTCATTCGGCAATTCGGCAAACGTTCGATTGGGCTTGGTTATGCTCTGGTAGGAACGGATTTTCTGTTGGCGACGGTCATCCCTTCCAATGGCGCTCGCTGCGGAGGCATCACCTTTCCGATCACCAAAAGTCTGGCTGAAGAATACGATTCGCGCCCTGGCCCGACTGCCAACAAACTTGGCGCCTTCCTGATGACCTTTGTCTATCAATGCGAAGTCATCATCTGCGCGACTTTCCTGACCGGACAGGCTGGAAATCTGGTCATTCAACGGCTGGCAAAACAGCAAACCGGATTTGATTTGAATTACACGACCTGGATGCTGGGCGGAATCGTTCCCGGTGTCATCGGAATTGTCGTAACTGGCTTGTTGCTTTACAGAGTTTTCACTCCGCAAATCACACACACGCCAGAGGCCAAAGATTTTGCCAATCGTGAACTCGGCAAAATGGGAGCAACATCGTTTTCTGAAAAAACGATGTTGGCGGTGTTCGCATTGGTCGCGGGGTTGTGGGCGACGACGGGCCGCTGGCATTCGATTGATTACTCTGTTGTCGCCCTGATCGGCATCTGCATCTTGCTGGTATTCAGTGTGCTGGACTGGAAAGACCTGATGAACGAAACCGCCGCCTGGGATGTGTTCATCTGGTACGGTGGCATGGTGCGAATGGCCGAAGCCCTCGGCGAAACAGGCATCACCAAAAAATTCGCCGAATTTGCAGCGCAAATGACCAGCGGGTGGAAATGGTGGGCGGCGTTGGCTGGACTGGCATTGATTTACTTTTACGCGCATTACTTTTTTGCCAGCATTACGGCACATGCGCTGGCGATGTACCTGCCATTCCTGATCGTAGTCATTGCCGCCGGAGCGCCTCCGATTCTGTCGGTCGTCGTGCTGGCGTATTTTTCCAATCTGTCTGCGGGACTGACGCATTACGGAACGACTCCTGGACCGATTTTTTTCGGGGCCGGATACGTTTCGCAGCAAAAGTGGTGGCAGATCGGGCTGCTCGCTACTGCGCCGAACATACTGATTTGGACTGTCGTGGGAATGGTTTGGTGGAAGATTCTGGGATGGTGGTAAACCAGCCTGCGAACAGGCTGAGGCCCACCACCTCTCAATGGTCACTTACTTTGATTTGGGAAGTGGTTGGCCGATTTTCGTTCCATTGGCTGTGGACGAACTTGGGGGAAAATGAGCTTCCGGCAGCAGCCACGCGGTCAACCCGAAACCTTTCGCCTTATCGCAAGACTTCGGAGTGGCTGATGCCGGAAACAGTGGGGTAAAAGAAAAGAACGCAGTACGCCTCACTCTTACAAAAAACGAACAGGCGCTTCCGTCCAAACACATAACCGAGCGTCGCTGATGAGAGACTTCCCGAAAGGCTTGGTGACCGCTCCCTACGCCTTGCGTCGTTCCCAAAAACGCCTGTTTTCTTTCGCTCACTGGTAAAACCGTAAAACAAATACAAACTCCCTCATGAAATCTGAAAATTTTTTTTGCAAAAAAAGAGCAGGCTTTGGTCGCCTGCTCTTTTTAACTGAACTTGAAATTACGCTTTGTGCTCACTGCTCAGGGCAAATCGTCCAATGCCATCTGGAAATCCTGCGCCATTCCCGGATGGCCGTGTCTGTTGGCGGCATCAATTCCCTGCTGATACGCCTGCCTGGCTTCGTCGAATTTACCCAACCGTTCCAGCGCCTGCCCCAACTTTCCATAAGCGTTTCCCTGATCGTTGGCCTGGCTCAGATAGGTTTGCAATTCGGCGGCAGCTTCTGCAAACCGCTCCAGCTTCAACAATTCGTTCGCCAGACCAAACCGCACTGTCGAATTGCTTGGATCGGCATCCAGCATCTTTTTGAACACTTCGATTCTTGCTTCTGACATTTGTCCTGCTCCTGTTTTCAGATTGTGATGAAGAGCGGCGATGATAGGCAGGCAGCTTGAAGGCGTCAAACCGTGACACTAGCCATCCGGCTGGCTTATACTGCCGCATCAATGCGATCAACAGAAAGTCCGACAACAGGTTACACGGAATTGATTGAGACATATCAATGAAAGGAATCGTCATGGCGAAGACTCAGGAAAAACCCTCTCAGGAAAAAGAAGCGAAACCCAAAAAGGAACCGAAAGAGAAAAACGGCAACGCGATGGTTGGGCGCGTCAAAAAAGTCGTCAAGAAATCCCGCCGCAAGTTGGGCGATGAAAAATTCGAGAAACAGTTGCAACGCACCATCGCGTTTCTGGAAGAGTTGCAGCGTAAAATGACTGAAGCCGAACTCAGCAAGACGGAAAAAAAAGTCAAACCTGCCACAAAGACCAAGACTCAAAAAGTCGGTCAGCAGAAAAAAGAGAAGTCCAAGTCCGTCGCAAAAGCGAAATCGAGTTCCACCCAATAAAGCCAACTACACAAGAAATTATGGCGATTTTGATTGATTCTTTTCAGAACGGAGCGCGCGGCCCGTTTCGGTATTGGTATCAACGCTGCGGCCATCTGGTTTCGGATGCTTCGCTGGAAGAACTGCACGAGTTTGCGTCCAGTTTGGGACTGCGACGCGAATGGTTTCAAAGGAAATCCATTCCGCATTACGACCTGACCGGAAAGGTCTATGAACTAGCCATCGAACGCGGAGCGATTCTGGTTTCGTCGCGCGAAATCGTTCGTCGAGCCGTGCGTTTGGAAGTGACTATCACGTTGGAATGCGAAATTGACAGTGTTTGAAACCGCGTGCTACTTTGCTCGCTCGTTCAACCCCAACTGATTTCGACAGGAGTAACTGGCTTGGAAGGCTCATTTCTTAGCAATCTGATCATCTGGTTCGTAGTTTTTTTGCTGTCGCTGACTGTTCACGAATGCGCTCATGCCTGGATGGCTGAGCGTGTCGGCGACCCTACGGCCAGATACCTCGGTCGAGTAACACTCAATCCGATTCCTCACATTGACCCGGTCGGAACGATTCTTTTCCCACTGATTGCCTATACCACCGGAGCCTGGTTGTTTGGATGGGCCAAGCCAGTGCCCTACAACCCGTTAAATTTACGCGACCGCAAAACTGGCGAAATTCTGATTGCCGCAGCCGGCCCGTTCAGCAATGTGATCCTGGTGGCCGTCTTTTTGATTCTGGCCAAAATCACTTTCCAGACTTCACTTGGCAATTCGCTGGGCGATATGGCTGCACCGATTGCCAAAGTCCTTGAAGTCGGTATCCGGTTAAACATCATTCTGGCGGTTTTCAATATGATTCCGGTTCCGCCACTGGATGGCAGCAAAATCCTGATGAACCTGTTGCCTGATTCCATTGCCGAATCATACGCGCAAATTCCTGACTGGTCAGGCTTCATCGTGCTGTTTTTGCTGATGCAAGTCGGATTTATCAGCGCGCTGATGTTCCCGATCATGGACTTTGTTGATTTTCTGTACCGCCTTTAACCGGCAATGGATTTTTCCCGCCAATAATTTCAAGCTATGAAACGAATCGTCAGTGGAATGCGCCCGATAGGCAAATTGCACCTGAGCAATTACGAAGGCGCGTTGAAAAACTTCCAGGGCAAAACGTAAATTTAAATGTATGAGGACGAGCTTGAAAAAATGCGTCTGGCAGTGAGCGAACAGCGAGTGCGGTTCACTTCGCATTCACTGGACGAATTGGCAGACGAAGGTTACTTGAAAGCTGATGCGTATCACTGCATCCTTACCGGCGAGATTGTTGAAGACCAGTACGATCTTCAGTATTTGCAGACAAAGTACATAGTTTTTGGAGATGCCAGAAACGGGAATGAGTTCGGCTTGGTAGCCCGATTTGATGATTCATCCGGCATTGTAATTATCACCGTATTTCAGCTTCAGGTTGATGATTATGACTAGAGAGCGAAAACAAAATTCAGGAAAGGTTTGCTCGCAATGCGGCTCGCCGAAAATTCGAGACGTTCGGCGAACACGAGTTCATTTTGGAATCGTGATCGAAAATATCCCAGCGACGTATTGCCCGGACTGCGGTGAAGAACTTTACGATGCGGCAGCGGTGGATTTTATGGAGAAAGTCGTGGCCGAGCCGGAAAAGTATTCTACTTTGGTTCCTCGCCGAGTGGCGCGTCTGGCGTGAACATTTCCCATCATTCACTCAACTCATGAAAAAACGAATCGTCAGTGGAATGCGCCCGACCGGGAAACTGCACCTGGGCAATTACGAAGGCGCGTTGAAAAACTGGGTCAAGTTGCAGGACAGTTACGAAAGTTATCATTTCGTGGCCGACTGGCACGCGTTGACCAGTGATTACGCCGACACATCGAAGATTAATGAAAACAGCATGCTGATGGTGACGGACTGGCTGGCCGCCGGTCTTGATCCCAGCAAAGCGACTATCTTCGTCCAATCGCTGGTTCCTGAACACGCCGAACTGCACATTTACTTTTCGGCGGTGACGCCGCTCGGCTGGTTGGAGCGCGTGCCGACTTACAAGGAACAACGCGAAAACATCACCGACAAGGACTTGGGCAATTACGCATTTCTTGGCTACCCGGTGCTGCAAGCGGCAGACATCTGCATGTACAAAGCTCATTACGTGCCGGTCGGCCAGGACCAGGTCGCCCACGTCGAACTGACGCGCGAAATCGTTCGTCGCTTCAACAACTTTTACGGCGAAGTCTTCCCCGAACCCGAAGCCTTGCTGACGGCATCGCCGAAGTTGACTGGCACGGACGGGCGCAAAATGTCGAAGAGCTACAACAACACTATTGAATTGAGCGATTCGCCCGATGTGATTCTGTCCAAAGTTCGCCAGATGATTACCGACCGCACGCGCATCAAACGTGTTGATCCCGGCCATCCCGAAGATTGCGACGTTTGCCAGATGCACCGGCTGTTCGTTGAAGCCGGAGTCGCCGATCAGTTCGACGACGATTGTCGCAACGCGCGAATAGGTTGCGTGGATCGCAAGAAGGCTCTGGCGCAGGCGATGATTGATTATCTGGCTCCGATTACAGAGCGCGTCAATTATTACCGCGATCATCAGGACGAAGTCCGCGACATCATTCAGGAAGGTTCCCGCCGCGCGCGCGAAGAAGCCGGTCGCGTGATGGGCGAAGTCCGACGCGCCATGAAAATCGCCTGGTCGTAAATTCCGATGAACGAAGAATTGAAATTCGGCAGCTTCAATCCGGAAGTTGAATACTGTCGTCGCGCAGGAGCTTATGCCGTCATCTTTGACGAACAAGGCCGCTTCGCATCGGTCAAAGCCGGAAAAGGATTCTTTCTTCCTGGCGGCGGAATCGAAGCAGGAGAATCGTTGGAAGAAACGCTCATCCGCGAAGTCCGTGAAGAATGCGCCCACGAAGTAATCATTGGCCGTTTTCTCGGCAGCGCGCTTCAATATCACAGCGAATCGAATGGCAGCCGCCACTGGGAATTTCATTGTTCGTATTTTGCAGCGGCGTTCGGCGTTCGACTGGATAACGAACCGGAACACGAATTGATATGGCTGGAACTGAGCGAAGCAGACCTGTTGAGATTCGACATTCATCGCTGGGGAATCAACCGGCGAGTTCAGCAAGATGGAACATGGACAGAATTGACAAGATGAACAGGATTCTTCGACTTGGCTTCTTAATCCTGTAAATCCTGTCGAGAAGTTTTATGACGGAAGCAAAAACCAAAAAGAAAGCAGCCGTAGCGTTGTTGGAAGACACGCCGGAGCAGAGCGAAGACGACCGACGCGACAGTTATCGCGTCAAGCTGGAAATCTTCGAAGGCCCGATGGACCTGCTGCTGTACCTGATCAAAAAAGACGAAATCGAAATCAAAGACATTCCGATTGCTCGCATCACCGAACAGTATCTGGAATATCTGACGCTGATGCGCGAACTGGACATTTCCATCGCCGGAGATTTTCTGGTGACGGCTTCAACGCTGATTTACATCAAATCGAAGATGCTGTTGCCGCCCGCGCCCAGGATCGAAGGCGAAGAAGATTTGGTTGATGACCCGCGCGCCGAACTGATCGAACGGTTGTTGGAATACCAAAAGTTCAAATCGGCGGCGCAGATGCTGCATTCGCGCGGCGAAATCGAATCGGCCAGTTTTCCGCGCGGCCAATTGGAAACAGACAAAAGCAACCCGGAAGTTTCCGCGACTGTTTTTGACCTGCTGAGAGTATTCCGCGAAATCCTGAAACGCGTTGAATCCGAAGCCCAGATGGAAATCCAGCGTGAAGAAGTCACGATGGCCGAAAAGCTGGCTCAGATCAACGCGCGACTGGAAAGCGGCGAAGAAATTAACGTCCGCGAAATCTTTGAACTGTCTCGAACCAAACGCGAACTGATTCTGACCTTTCTGGCGTTTCTGGAACTGGTCAAAGAGTTCAGGATTCACCTGACACAGCGCGAACTATTCGGCGATATTTTTGCGCGCAAACGAACTCCTCCGGTTTTCGACCTGATGCCGGAACCGGAAACAATCGCTGAACAAACGCCGGAACCTGCTGAAGTTTCGCCGCAGACACCAGAACCCGAAAACGCGGAATCCACGTCTGATTCCGCTGAAGATCAATTGCCCGAACTATGAACGAAGAAATTCAAAACCAGGAAATCATCGAAGAAGAATCGGCGGTTGAAGCCGTCGCTGAATCGTCAACCGAAGAATCTGCAACCGAAGAATTGTCAGTCGCCGATGAGGCTGCTGAGGAAAACGAATTCCCGACTGAACTTGATTTGACGGAAGAGGAAATCGCCGACGAAGAAGAACCGACGGAGGATGACGCCGAAAGCAGCGAAGCTTCGGAAGCCGAAGAAGCTGCCGACACTGCAGAAGATCAAATCACCGCAACGCGTGAAGAACTGAAGCCGGTCATTGAGGCCCTCATGTTTGTCGCCGACGAACCGCTGCCGTTCAAACAACTGTGCAAAATCCTGGGCGACGTTCCCGATGAAGACGTACAAGCCGCGCTGGATGAACTGGTCGCCGATTACGAAGCGCGCAACAGCGGTTTGGACATACGCGAAATCGCCGGAGGCTGGCGCATTTCCACGCGCCCGCAACATCACGAATTCATTCGCAAATATCTGAAATCCCGCCCATCGGCTCGACTATCGCTGCCTGCGCTGGAAACACTGGCGGTCATTGCCTACAAACAACCGATCACCATTCCGGAGATTCTGGAAATTCGCGGCGTCAGCTCTTCGTCGGCAATCAAAACCTTGCTGGAAAAACGTTTGATCGTCACCAAAGGCCGCAAAGACACGGTTGGCAAACCGATGCTTTACGGCACGTCCAAAGAGTTTTTGATCCAGTTCGGCCTGAAGGATTTGAACGAACTGCCGAGCTTTGAAGACTTTGAAGATTTAGCGCAGTAGTGGGTTGAAATCAGCTACGAATCTTCACAAATGACCACGAATGCTGAAACTGAAATCAATCAAGTGTTGCCTTCTCTCAATCTCCGCCGCACATTCGTGGCCATTTGTGTTTATTCGTAGTTGATTTCTGATTTATCAAAGCGAGCTTTGGCCGCCTCTCACCTGATTTGCGAATACCCGGTTGGGCGCAAAAACGAAGCGTGAATGTTCGACACCGCTTCGGGATCCGTCCAGCCAGGTTTGGTTTTCACTCGCGCCCAGTCGGGATTGGCGCGAAACGTATCCCAAGCTTTCTCGCGCGCAGCCATGTTTTCATATCCAACCATGTACGTCAGCGACGGTAGCCGTGTGCCAATCACGCCTTCGCCAAAAAAGACCGGTTGAATGCCGCAGGCGCGGAAAATCTTGATCTCTTCCTGATTGAACATGTCTACCTTGTTTCGCAACGTGAAGGCGTTGCGCGATTCATACGTGCGAAGTTCAAACAAGCGCGCTGGCTGTTTGTCGGCTTGCTTGTCGGCAGACGCTGGCAATTCGACTTTCGGATGCGCATCGAAGGCTTTTAACAAAACGGATTCCTGTCTCACATACGGCATATCCGCCGCCGTTTCAAAATTTCGCCAGGCGCTCAAAAATTCCTTGTCGCTGCTGGCAACCATCGTCGCCTGCATTTCGGCCAGCGATTTGTAATCCACCAACACGATCAGCGCAGGCGTAAACTGCCCCGCTACCACGTTGAAACATCCCACCGGGCCGACGCCGAGTTTTTGCATACGCGGCAAAAAATGCCCTTGAAAGAAATCGTTGATCTTCGCGGGTTGAATGTCGTTCCGCAGTTGATAAGTTCGCAGTTCGTAAAAATGGTTTGCTTCCGCAATGGCAGCATTGATGTCGGCGGTTCCGGCAAGCCCGGCAGCCAATCCGGTTTTCAAAATGTCTCGGCGATTCATCGAGTCTCCTTGTGCAATTTGATTTGGTGAAGTGATTTGTGACGCGCGCAGTATTGTCTTTCCGGTCGGCTTGTTCAAGAATCCGCCGACGAAATTCTGACCTCAAATTCAAATCAAAGGAACAAAACGGAATGATGCAGGAATCGTGGGCTGATCGTTTTGCGCGCGTGATGGGACGAATTGTGCCGGACGCCATCACTGCGGCGATTTTTTTGCTGGCGGCGTTGTTTGTCGCCGCCATCGTTGTCGGCAATTCGTTTTCGACGACGATGGACGCCTGGTATAGCGGATTGTGGATGTTGTTGCCGTTCACCATGCAGATGACGCTGATCATTACGCTCAGTTCAGTCGTCGGCCAAAGTTCGTTATTCCGAAAGATGGTTGCGTTTCTGGCTCGAATGCCCCAAACCACCAATCAAGTAGTCATCGGCGCAGTATTGCTGAACGGATTGCTTTCGTATTTTTATTGGGGCTTGGGCGTGGCGTTGGGGCCGATCATTTCGATTTTCTTCGCGCGCGAAGCCGAACGCAAAAAGATCGAAGTGGACTTCCTGTTTCTGCTGGCGTCGGTTTGGGCGGCAAACGCGGTTTGGCAATTCGGATTGTCGGCCAGCGCCCCGTTGTTGATGGCAACGCCAAACCACTTTTTGCAAGACTTGATCGGCGTCATTCCACTAAGCACGACAATCTGGTCGCCAGCGGCAATTCTTCACGAGATCGTTTTTATGGTGGCGCTGCTGGTCGTCGGCTGCTGGCTGATGCCCAAAAATCGTCGTCCGCTGTCGGCCTTCCCCGAAGCCAACAAACTGGCCGACCCCGCCGCCCCGGACGAAACCAATCCCGAAAACCTTTCCGAACGTTTGGAGCGCAGTTCGTTCATCACGCTGGTGTTTTGTGCAGCAGTGGCGGCGTGGCTGTGGCATCACTTCATCACCAAACAAGCCAGCCTGGACATCAATTCGCTGAACGCGATTTTTCTGCTGCTGGCGTTTCTGCTGCATCGCAACGTGTATCGGTTCACCAAGGCGTTGCAGCACGCGATTTTGTCCGCTTGGCCGGTGGTAGTGATTTACCACCTCTATGCCGGAGTCGCCGGATTGATCCAACATACGACGCTGGGCGAAAAGCTGGCGGGCATCATTGCGGCGGTTTCAACGCCGTACACATTCCCGCTAATGGCGGCCATTGCCGGAACAGTGGTTTCGTTTTTCGTGCCATCAAGCGGCGGGCAGTGGGCGATTCAAGGCTTTGTGACGTCCAAGGCGGCAATGGCCGTCGGCGTATCGGTGCAACGCGGCATGCTGGCCTTGAGCATAGGCGATCACATGGGCAATCTTTCGACACCATTCTGGGCGATGATCGTGGCGGGAATCGCTCGCGTCAGTTTCCGCGAATTCATCGGCTACGGAATGATCTATGCGGCGCTGTGGTTTGTGATTGGCGTGGTGATATTTACGTTTGCGCCTTGTTGAAATGACCAAGCCGCAGATCACACAGATAAACGCGGATCAAAGCAAAATCTGCGCTTACCGCGTTTATCTTCGGCTTATGAAACTTTCCAGCATCATCTTGCCCATCTTATAAAGTTCCGGGCGGCCTTCGATCTGCGCTTACCGCGTTTATCTGCGGCTGTTGATTTTCCAAAGATTACGGTTGGATGGCGTCTTCGATCTTGTAGTTGAAACTTTCCAGCATCATCTTGCCCATCTTGTACAGTTCCGGGCGGCCTTCGATGCGGATATAAATGTCGTCGCCATCGGCCTGTGAAATTTTCAGAGTCGTAGTTTTGCCGGATTTTTCCGTCAAACGAACTTCCGCCGCTGGTTTGGCGAATTTGGCAAGGATTGCAGGAGTCGCTTTGTCCAGCACATCGGCGGCTCTGGATTCAAACGGCGTGAAGAGTTTGAACGGCTGGGCTTCCTTGTCTTTTTTGTCCGCCGGTTCGACGACCAGCCATTTGTCGTCTTTCTTTTCCACCAGCAGCTTGCCGTTTGCGTTTCTGATTTCAAACCGCGTCAGTTCCTCGCGATTGAGTTTGTAAAACTGTTTGCTGCGCAGCGAACCGAATTTTGCGCTGTTGAGCGTTTCGAACAGCGTGCCGTATATCTTCAGCACCTTCGGATTGTCCGAAGTTTTTGCGTAATAGGCGTCGTTCACTTTCGACCCGATTTGCAGCGCCTTTTCTCCGCCGGCAGCCAGTTTGGCGACGACGGTGATGGAAGTTTTGTTCAATCCGAATTTCGCCAAATCCGAAGTGTCTTCTTCCACCAATGATTCGGCTTTGGCCGAAGTGACATCGGTAATCAGACTGTTGACTTCGCTGGTTTCGGCGGCTGAAGCCGATGGCGCGGTGATCGTCCATTCGCCGTCTTTTTTGGTCAATTCAACGCTGCCGTTTTCGTTGGTCACTTTCAGCGAAGCCACATCGTATTCGCTGACACCGAGCAACGAACGATCCAGCCAATCGTTGAACGGTTTGTCCGAACTGGTCAGCAACGAAGCCGGAATCACGGCGACATTCGACGAACCGTCAAATCGTGCGTAGACAGACGAACCAATCGGGTCTTTTCCGCCTAGTTCGATCTTGTGAGTTTTGCCGTCTTTCAACCGAACTTCCAGTTTCATAACGGGAGCGTCAAGACCGTATTCCTTCAGCGCGTCTGCCGACGGATTGGCGAAATCACGTTCGATGCGCGAACTCACCAAATCGCCGATCAGCGAATTCAAGGCCGCATCATCCGCCGCTGCCGCCGTCGGTTGTTTAATCAGCCATTTGTTGTTTTCGTTTTCCAGGCTGATTGTTTCACTGCCACGCGTTACGGTGACGCCGACAATGTCTTCGCGTTTGAAACTGACGGCTTCTTTGGATTCCGGCGTCGCCGCTTCATCGCGTGGTTTGCCGGGTTTGATTTCCAGAAAGTAAATGGCAATGCCACCTACGATGGCGGCCAGAAGGAGTAAAAGTGTACTGCGTTTCATAGCTATTTTGGTGGTCGGTGGTTGGTGGTTGGTGGTCGGCGACAAAGTTCGCTACCGACTACCGACTACCGACTACCGACTACTCTATCTCCGTTTCCACCAAATGAATGTTCCAATGCCGATGATGCCGAGCGGCAACAAGACAACGACCAGCCACCAAAACGTATTCAATTGAGCGCCACTCATCGTTACGCTGCGATTGGTGGCCGTTTTCGGGCGAATCGAAATCAGGTCTTCGTCCTGTGCCAGCCAGTTGATTGAATTTGTAAACAAATCGCCGTTGCGCTGAAACCGGAACGCCTGATTCGAAGCGAAATCCGAATCGCCAATGACTACCAACCGAGTTTCCTTGTTTTCACCCATGCTTTTGCTGGCGACAGCGCCCAAAGTGACCGGCCCTTTGGTGTCCTTGTCGTCCAGCTTCGGTTCGACGCCTTCCTTCAAATCGGTTTCGCCCCAGCTTTCAGGCGAAGCCGTCAACAGCGTCGAAGCATTGACGCCCGAACCACTGGCCGGAACGACTTTGATCGAACGCGCCTGGGGAAAGATCGTCATCGAACGCGTGAAGTTCTGCGTGATCGGATGCTGCCCATAATTGAACACCAGCGGCGCAACCGGACCGCCGCCGAACATTTGCCCGGCCTGACTGAAATCCAGCACGATGTCTTTGCCGACTTCGATAGCCCATTTTTTCAGCACGTCGTCAAGCTGATGATCCGTTTCCGGATCGAGCAGGATCATTGCCTTGCCGCCATTGTCCAGATACTGCCCCAACATCGAAGCTTCAGGCGCCAGGAATGAAGTTTTCGGTCCGGCCACCACAACCACCGCGCATTCCGAAGGAATCTGTTTGGAAGTCGCCAGATTGATGGTCTGTGTCAGGTAATTTTCGCCTTTCAACTTGGCTTCGACCTGACTGTAAGCGTCGGTGAGAGTTTTTTCTTCGTGCCCTTCGGTGAAGCAAATCGTCTTTAACGTCTCGCGCGTAACTTTCAGGATGGCGTTGACCAGCGATTGTTCATCGGCCTGTTGCAATCGCTCTATGCGACGCTGTTCGCCTTCACCGGTCGTCACAATAAGCTCGCCATTTTTGGCGGCATAATTGCGGGCGGCTCCGGGCTTTTCCACTGCATCAATCCATTCGTAACTGATTCGCTTGGACTGGTACTTGAACTCATTCATCTGGTCGGCAATCTGAGGATTGTCTTCCTTGTCGAAACGTATGACTTTGACATCTTTCTGCAATCCGGTCAGCACTTTCTTCGTCTGATCGGAAAGCGAAAACAATCCTTCCGCCGTCAAATCGAAACGTTTGTGATGGCGATAACCTAGAAAGTTGACAATGGCGATCAAACCGATCACGGCAATGGTCAGCAACGCCATGTTGGCGCTCAAACGCCCGGATCGTCCGCGAAAGTATTCGATGATGTCTTTGTAATTCAGCGCAATCGAAGCCAGCAGCAACACTCCGCCGACAATCAACAGCGACAGATTGAACCAACCCCAGATTTCTTCAATCGTGTGGCGAACGTATCCGGCAATGGCCATCGCCGCGCCGATGAAGCCCGCCATTTTGATGATCTCTTGACGATTCGTATTCATAACTTTTCGATTGTCGGTCTTCAATAGTCAGCAATCGGCTCAACCGACTACTGTCTGCTGACTACCGACTACTCTCCTTATGCCCTTCTCCACCGCATCGAATCCAGCGAACGCAGCGTCAGGAACAAACCGAGCACGACGCCGGACAGATAGAAAATGATGTTCGTGGTATCAATGACGCCTTGCGAAAATTCCTGGTAATGCTGAAGGATCGAAAGGTATTTTATGACTTCCGCAAAGCCCGAACTGCTGTCGCGCACTGACAGATCAATGAACAGCAGCGTCAGAAACAGCACGAAAGTCACGACTCCGGCAACAATCTGGTTTTCAGTCAGCGAAGAAATGAATGCTCCGATGGCCAGCAACACCGCGCCGAGCAGAAACAATCCCAGATAACCCGATCCGACAATTCGCCAAGGCAGCGGAGGATCGCTGTACATTCCGACAATCAGGTAATAAATCAGCGTCGGAGCCAGCATGACTACAAACAGGGTCAACGAAGCCAGGTATTTGCCGAGCACGATCTGGATTTCCGTGATCGGCGAAGTCATCAGCATTTCCATCGTGCCGCGTTTGCGGTCTTCGGCGTAAATGCCCATCGTCAGCATCGGAATCAAAATCGGCAGCACATACGTCCCGACAAAGCCGACGAAACTGCGAATGACCTGCAACGGCACGTCAATGTCCGGCGGAGCGCCAGAACGCGCGGCTTGCGCCTGAGCCATCACTGCGTATTGCATGACGCTGGCCAGGATGATGGAAAAGACAAATCCGGCAGCCACCAAAAACGCGCCAATTACGATGTAGGCAATCGGCGAGACGAAATACCCGTTCAATTCGCGGCGGAATATCGCCAGAATTCCCTTCATAACGCTGCTTTCTCCTCAGTCGGTTTCTCTTCGGTCGTCAATTGCATGAAGATTTCTTCCAGGCTCAAACTGACGGAGCGAAGTTCCAGCAGTTCGAATCCGCCGCCGACCACCGTTGCGGCAATTCTTCCGCGCAGATCAACTCCCAGATCGCTTTCCACCGTCGCGGCCAGCGCATCATTCTGATCGGATTGATCGGGCGATCCGATTTCGACAGCCCGCGCGCCTTCCACAGTTTCCAACGCCGAACGCAGACCATCGGCTTCGCCGCGCACGACAATCCGAACTCGTTCGCCGCCCTTGAGCTGTTTGGTCAGATTGTCCGGCGTATCAATGGCGGAGATTTTGCCTTTGTTGATAATGATGACGCGGTCACAGGTGGTTTCGACTTCGGACAGGATGTGCGTCGAAAGAATGATGGTGTGTTCACCCGCCAAACCTTTGATCAGATTGCGGACTTCGCTGCGCTGAGTGGGATCAAGCCCGACCGTCGGTTCGTCCAGAATGACGACGTCGGGATTGTGAACAACGGCCTGGGCTATGCCGACGCGCTGTTTGAATCCGCGCGACAGCTTTTTGATCAGCCAATCCTTGCGGTCGGTGACGTTGGTCATTCGCATGGCCTCTTCGACGCGTTTGGCAACGTCCACAGAAGCGACGCCTTTGATTCGCGCCACAAACGCCAAGTAATCGCTGACCGTCATGTCCGGATACAGCGGCGGAGTTTCCGGCAGATAGCCAATGCGTTTGCGAACCTCCATCGAATCTTCAAACACGTCAAAGCCGGCGATGCGCGCAGTTCCGCCCGTCGCCGGCAGATAGCCGGTCAGAATTCTCATTGTTGTGGTTTTGCCAGCGCCGTTGGGACCAAGGAAACCCAGAATCTCTCCCTTTTCGACTTTGAAAGAGATGTCGTTGACAGCGCGCGCTTGTCCGTAGCTCTTCGTCAGATGCTCAACTTCAATCAAGCCTGCCTCCGAATTGTTTGCTTCAGGATTATGTTTTGAGGTGATTTGCCTTACTCGGCAAAATTGAAGTTGCAGATTCTAGTCATCGCTTCCAGAAGCGTCAAGAGGCTGTATTTTCGGGCGTTTATGAAACCGTAATCGCTGAAGCCGCGCTCTTGTCTCGTTCCAAACCGGCTCGTAGAATGCGCGCACCCTCGGCAGAAACAAATCGTTTGCAACGTATCGTCACGCCGAAGGCGAGTTTCTCAACCGACTGGCCTGTTGCTTTCGGTCACTGGCGGTCACTGGCGATTCATCGTTTCATCACTTGGAGAAAACATGCGTCAAGTTTCCTTTGCTGCTTCGCTCGTTTTTCTATTACTGACTGCCTGCACGGATTCGATTCTGGCTCAGACCAGTCCGACCGAATTGACACGCGATATGCGGCCACGCAGTTGTTCCATCTCCGGGCGCGTGACGATCAATGGCCAGACAGCGGTGAACATACAGGTGGACATCAACGAAGTTCCGGCGGATTTCAATTCGCCGCAGCCGATTCGCCAAACTGCGGACGGTTCGCTGACGCGAAGCGCGTTCAAAGCTCGCACTGACGGCGATGGCCGTTACCAAATCGCCAACTTGCCGCCCGGACGTTTTGTAGTGACGGCGGGTTCCAAAGCGTTTGTCGTTCCCGGACAGCAACACAATGAACCCAAACTGATTACGCTCGATGCCGGTGAATCACGCGAAAACCTGGATTTTGCGCTGGTGCGCGGCGGAGTGATTACCGGTCAGATCACTGATGCCGAAGGCCGACCGGTGATTGCGCATCACGTTCGCGTGACATTGATCGTCACAGGCGCGGACGGTCAACAACAATCCAGAAATCTTCCCGGCAATTGGGGAGAACAGATGACTGATGATCGCGGTGTGTATCGAATTTACGGGCTGCCAGCCGGAACGTATTTACTGGGCGCAGGCGGCGACGACTATTTTTTCTCTGCGGTCAAATACCCACTCATCTTTTACCCGGACGCCACTACCGCTGAACAAGCCAAACTGATTCCCGTCAAACCTGGCGAAGAAGTCACCGGTATCAATCTTCGATTCGGTGGAACGCGCAAAACCTACGAAGCCATCGGTCGCGTCATCGAAGCCGACACCGGCCAACCGGTTGCGAATATCCGTGTCAGTTGCCGAAAAACCTACGAGGAAGGATCAGAGGATAACGAAGGCGGTTATGGAGAAGGACAAACGGATCGGCAAGGAAATTTTCGTTTGACCGGTTTGAAGCGGGGACAATATGTCTGCAACCTGCACGCCGGTTGGATGGAATCGTCGGACTTTTACGCCGAACCGATGACCTTTCAGGTATTGGACGAAAACGTGTCCGGCATTGAAATCAAAGCCTCGCGTGGCGGAACGGTCAGCGGCGTCGCTGTCATCGAAGGTTCGAACGATGCGACAACCAAAGCGAAATTGTCTCGAATGATGATCTTCGCCTACACCGAACCGGAAGCCACTCAAGATCGTCAGCTTCAACCACGTTCGCATCATCAAATCGGCATCAAACCCGATGGCACGTTTCTGATCACTGGCGTCGCGCCGGGAAACGTGAGACTTCACATAAATAACGGCGGAGACAGCACGTTGTCTTTTATCCGCATGGAGCGAGGTGGCGCTCCTATCGAAGAATCCTTCAAGTTGGCCAAAGGTGAAAAAGTCACCGATTTGCGACTGGTTTTTACCGTCGGAACTGGCGTCATTCGCGGGCAAATTCAGGCGACTGGCCAACCGCAAGCAATCGCAGGAACGTATCGAATTCAAGCTCGGTTGCAAGGCAATACGACCGGAACCTGGTTCCACAATGTCGTGGACGACAAAGGCCGTTTTGAGTTGAGCAGTCTGCCTGCGGGCGAATACGAATTGCAGCTATTCGGTTCCAGCCAGATGCCCAACGGAGACCGCCAAATGAGGCTGCTGGCCAAACATAAAGTCTCCGTTTCCTCTGGCTCAACGGTAACAATGACCATTCCATACGATCCCAACCGACTTTTTCAGGAGGAACGATGAAATTTTTCGCCGCCGTTTCTCTGGCGTTGCTGATTTGCAGCATCGCTTTGGCGCAATCCAACCCCGCAACGACGATCAGCGGCAAAGTCCTGCTGGACGATGGGCAGCCCGCCGCCGGAGCCAACGTCGAAATCAGCGCCGTCGGGGTGCGCAAAAATCGCCGAAACGAGTCGGTGCAATGTGACGAAACCGGCAGTTTCAAATTGACGGGTTTGGCTGCTGGCTCGTATTCCATCGAAATCGTCGCGCCGGGTTATGTCACCGACGACGCAACCGCCCAGCGCGTTTATCGCCCCGGCGAAACCGTGACAATTCATCTGGTCAAAGGCGGAGTCATCACCGGTAAAGTCACTGACCCCACAGGAGAGCCTCTGGTCAATGCCAAAGTGAAGCTGCAACGGCTGCGCGATTTGAACGGCAAGCGGGTTCGCAAAGGAGAGACTTCGTTTTTCGGTGATGATTTTCGAACCGATGACCGTGGCATTTATCGAGCTTTTGGATTGTTGCCGGGAGTGTATGTTGTCGCGGCAGATTCGGATCCGACCGAACCCTGGTTGAGCGGCAATTCCGAAATTCCGACCTATTACCCTTCGACGACGCGCGATGCTGCTCAAGAACTCACCGTTCGCCCCGGCGATGAACTTTCAGGCATAGACATTCGCTTCCGCGGTGAAGCTGGCCGAGCCATCAGCGGCTTGCTGACCGGCGCAACCGATTCGTCCCAACCGTTCAACAGCCCTGGGCTGTCCTTGCTGCACGCCGTCACCAAAGACCATGTAGCTTCAACCAGCCCCAATCAAGCCAAAGCTTTTGTCTTTTTCGGAATTCCCGATGGCGAATACGAACTTTATGCACGGCAGATTGGTCGAACAGAAGACAACAGCGCCGGTTCGCCGCCGTTGCGCGTTTCGGTGAAAGGCGCGGATGTCACAGGGCTGACGCTGCGAATGATTCCTTACGCTTCAATCAGCGGTCGCGTCATCATCGAAGCCGCCAAAACCGGCGAAGCCAGATGCGATTCCAAAGCATCGCCATTCGTTGAAGCAATCCTGCTTCGCCCCAAAAGCGAGCTTCGCAATCCGCGCACATTGAACGTTGTGCTTGGCGACAGGGATGAAGCTTATCGCCCTGTCGCTCCTGATGAAAAAGGCGAGTTCACGCTTCCCCACCTGGAGCCGGACGGTTATCGAGTCGAAGCCGATTTGCCCGGTGAAAACTGGTTCGTGCGTTCGATGACGCTTCCGCCTGTCGGAGCCGCAAAAACCAAAACCGATGCGGCGCGTTCAGCCATCCCCTTGAAAGCGGGCGAAAAACTCGCTGGACTGGAAATCACGCTTGCCGAAGGCGCAGCCAGTTTGTCCGGTCGCGTCGCGGCTAAACAAGGCGGGAACCTGCCCAGCCGGTTGCGCGTCCATTTGGTTCCGGCGGAAAACACTGCGGCGGACGACGTGCTGCGTTACCGCGAAACCATCATCAAAAAAAACGGCTCGTTTGAATTCAAACACCTTGCGCCCGGCAAGTACTGGTTGCTGGCGCGTTCCATTCCCGACACCGACAAAGACACTCAACGCCCTGCGGCATTCGACTCGACAGAACGCGCCAAGCTCAGAAAAGAAGCCGAAGCCGCCAACCTCAAATTGGAATTACTTCCCTGCCAGCGCGTGAAAGACCACGTGTTGCGATGGTAAGCGTAGAGCAATCTGCCAAGGTTGCTCCGCGTTCTTCAAAGATGCTTTGCAAAAATCAGCGCAACCATGGCTGGTTGCGCCACTCTTTCAGGAATATTCGCCATGTCTAACCGCATCATTTTGTTGCTGGTTTTCGCCCTGCTAACGCCACTGGCTTCGGCGCAGACGCCCAAGAAAGAAGCCAACGCCACAGTCAGCGGAATCGTCACGCTCAACGGTACGGGCGTGCGAAATGCCGTCGTCAGTTTGCAAGCGCAAAATCAACCTGTCCCGCAACAGCCTCTGCGAGTGAAAACCGATGCCGACGGACGCTTCCGCTTCAACGAAGTCGTCGCCGGGCAATATATGATCAACGCATTGACGCCCGGCTTTTATTCGGCGAGCGATTTTCAATACGGCTTTCCTGGCAGAACCTTGAACGTCGGCAAAGGCGAAACCGTCGAAAACATAGAATTGCAATTGAAACGCGGGGCAGTCATCACCGGGCGCGTCAGCGACGAAAACAACGAACCGATTGCCGAAACTGTGGTGCAATTGCAAAGAGTCGGCGACCGAATCCCATTGCGTCAAAACATGCTGAGTTTTGATATGCACCGCACCGACGACCGAGGCGTATATCGCATTTACGGATTGCCGCCGGGCAAATATCAGGTCAGCGTGGGTCTGCCAGTGCGTAACGATGTTTTCAGTTCGCAAAGCACGCGCGCTTTCATCGAACAGACTTTTCACCCGGACACAACCGAACAATCTCAAGCCAAAGTCATAGAAGTGGAAGAAGGACAGGTCGCCACAGACGTGGACATTCGCATCGCCAAAATGAAAAACAGCTACGAGGTTTCCGGGCGAGTCGTTGACGCGCAAACCGGACAGCCGGTTGTGAACGCAAATCTGGCCTTCGGCTCAATTCACCCTACGACAGGAAGAATTGCAGGTTGGGCATCGGGCGGATACAGAACAGACGCGAATGGCGAATTTCAATTGCTGGGGCTGCGTTCCGGCAAATACGAAGTTTTTATTCGCAGCTCCGGCGACAAGGATGAATACTACAGCGTCCCTGAGCAGTTGGAAGTCGCCAACAGCGATCTCGCCAACATAGAGATTCGCGCATTTCGCGGAGCGACGATCAGCGGATGGGCGATCATTGAAGGAACCACTGACCCGGCGATTCTGGCCAAACGTCCGCAGATTCGAGTGGGAACTATCAATGAAGCTCCCGCGCTGTTTCACGCCAGCCAGCGAAGCGCCCAGGTCAAAGCAGATGGAAGTTTTCAATTGACCGGCGTACCCGCCGGCAAAATGCGACTGACTTCAGAAAGAGTGATTCCGGAATTGACGCTGGTTCGCGTTGAACAGAACGGCGTCGCAGTCAAAGACAATTCCCTGGAAGTTCGACAGGGCGAACAGATCAACAACATCCGCGTCGTCTTCGCCCACAGCACAGCGGCGATTCGCGGGCGAATGGAATTTGTCGGCGGCACATTGCCCGAAGGCATTTCGATCAATGTGATAGCGCAACCAAATGAACGCGGCTCGGCCAATGGCAAAAGCGCGCAGTTGGACGCCCGCAATCAGTTCGTGTTGGATGGCTTGCTGCCGGGCGAATACGTCTTGCGGCTTTCTGCAAACTACCCGCAATTGAGCACACAGGAACTCAGTTTGTTGACGCGGAAAATCAGCAGCCACACCCAGCGGGTTGCCGTTGCCAGCGGCAGTCAGATTCAATTGACGATCACCATTGACCTGAGTCAGGAGGGACGATGAAAACATTGCTCTTGCTCATTGTGTTGATTTGTTGGTCAACGAACATCGCCGCTCAGGAACGCGGCTCAATCACAGGCCGCGTCGTCAGCGAAAGCGGCAAACCGCTGGTCAACATGCACGTCAGCCTGAATTCTTCCAGCGGAGGAACTTCGCGTTCAACCACTACCGACACTGAAGGCCGATTTCAGTTCAACGGATTGGCGGATCGTACTTACTCTGTGTCGGTAGTACCTACTCAAGGTTACCTGCTCAGACCTGTGCCGGTGGAAGATCGTGGCCGTCGTTATCGTCCCGGCGACACTGTCAATTTCACTATGGTCAAAGGCGGTATCATCACAGGTCGCGTCACCGACCGCGAAGGCAATCCGGTCATCAGCATTCCCATTTCGCTGATTCGCGTCCGCGACGGCGAAGGCAACAAACAAAACGTGCAGGTTGCGGGAGTTGGTATGGCGCGCACCACCGACGACCGAGGCGTTTATCGAATTTACGGTTTACAACCGGGAAGCTATCTGGTTGCCGCCAATCCAAATTCGACTGTAAGCATGTCGCAATTTTCTCCTTACATTGGACAAACGCCGACCTATCATCCATCTGCGACGCGCGACACGGCCACCGAAGTGACTGTTGATTACGGCACAGAAGCCAGCGGCATAGACATTCGCTTTCGCGCCGAAACCGGGCGAACGATCAGCGGCAAAGTCACAGGCGGCGGTCTGACGATCAACAACTTCGCCAGCATTTCGCTGACTAATGCCACGACACAAGTTCAAGTCATCAACGATCTGGCGCGTCCAGCCGAAGGCCAGCATGCGTTTTCGCTGCCCGGAATTCCCGACGGCGAATACCTGCTGACCGCTACGCTGGTCAAACCCGACACGGACGAATTTTTCAGCTCCGAACCTCGCCGCATCACAATCAAAGGCGCTGATGCCACTGGCTTGACGCTGCCGTTGACCGCCTTGCCAGTAATTTTTGGACGGGTGGAAATGGAAAAATCCGCGACCATTTGCGATGCAAAACTGGCGACAACTTTGCGCGACGTTTCGCTGATGGTTCGAAGAGCGGAAAAAATCAGCGATCCTTCAGTCACGCTTTCACGATTCGCTGTTCGAGGCGCTTCCGCAGATGAAAAAGGCGAATTCAAAATCACGCACCTGTCGGCGGGACTTCATCGGCTGGGCGCGCATTCGCGCAACGAAAACTGGTTCGTCAAATCCATTCACGCTGCGCCCGGCGGATTGGGCAGATCGTCCATCGTCGCCGACCTGGTTCGCAGCGGAGTGATGTTGAAACCCGGCGAACGATTCACAGGCGTGACCATTGCCGTCAGCGACGGCGCAGCCGGTTTGAGCGGCAAGCTCGCCCCAGCGCGCGAAGGCGACAAGCCATCGCAACGCGCTCGAATTTTTCTGGTTCCGGCTGAACCGTCGGCGACTGAACAGTTGTTGCGCTATTACGAATCGCTCACGTTCACAGGCGTATTCAATGTCACAGGCATAGCGCCCGGCAAATACTGGCTGCTGGCCAGGCCAATCACAGAGGAACAACTGACAATGGCTCCGCAGCCCGTCGCCTGGGACGCTGCCGAACGAATGAAACTTCGCAAAGAAGCCGAAGCCGCCAAAAACGAAATCGAATTGAAACCGTGCCAGCGCGTCAAAGATTTTGTGCTGCGTTTTTGAGCCGTCGCGCCAGTCAATGCTAAGATCGCCATCGCTTTTCCCTGCCCCGCAATTTCATTTTCGAGAGGTACAAGGTTTTTATGAAGACAATGAAGGCGATGGCTCTGTGCGCATTCGTATTGATGACCGTTTCGGTGGTTTACGGGCAGACGAAATCCGCGATTCCGAAATTCGACGGAACTTGGGCGCTCGACCGCGAAAAAAGCTCCGGGCTGACCGGCGCTTTGGGCAATGCCGAAATTCTCATGGTGGTGACGCAGGACGCCAAACAAATAACCGCTGAACAAAAAGTCGTCATCCGCAATCGCGAACAGCCTTCGCAGGAATTGGTCTACAAACTGGATGGCAGCGAAAGCGAAGCTGAAGTTTCCCGCCCAATGGCTGGAACCATGAAGCTGAAAGCGCGTTGGCTGGACAAAAGCAAAACGCTGGAACTGCATTCCGTCATCAACGGCGAAAACCAGGGTCAACCGGCGACGATTTCAACGCTGGAACAATGGCAATTGATCGGCGACACGTTGCGAATCATTCGCACGCGAAAAGCTCCGCAAGGCACGACGACCTTCAAACTCGTATTCCAAAAACAATAACGTTCACAGGAGTCCCCCGATGAAACGTCTCTGCTTGACGCTCTCTCTGGCTTCGATTCTGTCGCTTGCTCCCGCAATAAGTTCGCTGGCGCATCAGGATCAAATGCCGCCCAACCCTGTCGTTCTGCTTCGCGTCGGTCAGGATCAAAAGAAGGCATTGAAAGTTGCCGACAACATTTTTCAAGCCATTGGCTTCAGCAATACGTTCATGGTGACGACGCCTGCGGGCAACGTCATCATTGACACTTCGATGCCGTTCAATGCGGCGCTGCATAAACGGCTGCTGACGGCGGAAAACGCTGGGCCGATCAAATACATCATCCTGACGCATGCGCACGGAGACCACACCGGCGGCATATCGGCCTGGAAACAAGCCGACACGCAAATCATCGCGCAAAAACATCACGCCGAGTTTCAGCATTACACGGCGCGTCTGAATGGGTTTTACGGTTTGCGAAACGCGGCGCAGTTTTCACTGCCAATGCCAGCCGCCGCTCCCGCCTGGCCGGGCAATTACGGCGCGAAGATCGAACCGACGATTTTGTTCGACGACAAATACGAATTTGAATTGGGCGGTGTGAAGTTCATCGTTCTGAGTACGCCGGGCGAAACCTACGACCACGCGACGGTCTGGATTCCGCAATACAAAGCCGCGTTTGTCGGCGACAACTACTACGATTCCTTTCCGAACATTTACACGTTGCGCGGAACGCAACCGCGATGGGCGCTGGATTACGTCAATTCGCTGAACAAGGTGTTGGAGTTGAAACCGGAGTTGATGCTGCCCTCGCACGGAATGCCCGTCACCGGCAACGCTGAAATCGTCAAGCGTGTGATTCGTTACCGCGACGCCATCCAGTACGTTCACGACGAAACCGTCAAAGGCATGAACGCGGGCAAGGATGTCTGGGCGTTGATGAATGAAATCAAGCTGCCCGCCGCGCTAGACATCGGCGAAAGCTACGGCAAGTTGTCGTGGTCTGTGCGCGGCATTTACGAAGGTTACGTCGGCTGGTTCGATCTGAACCCAGCGACGATGTATGAAACGCCTGCCGCTGCGGTTTATCCCGATCTGGTAAAACTGGCTGGCGGAGCCGAGCCGGTCGCCAAACTGGCGATGGAACGCGCGCAAGCCGGACAAGCGGTCGAAGCATTGCATCTGGCCGATGTGGCGTTGGCGGCGGACGCCAAAAATCAAACTGCTCTGCAAGTGAAACTGAAAGCGCTGGAAACATTGCGCGAACGTTGCCGCAACAGCAACGAACGCGGCTGGCTGGATTTCAGCATCAACCAGGTCAAACTCAAACTCGGCGAAAAGAAATGATTAAACTGGGTGCGCAGGCGTCCCCGCCTGCTGTAATTAAAGCGCGAAGCTTCCTTTTCCTTAACTCTAAAGCGCGAGCTTTCCTGTTTGTGGCGCTCGCGCTAGCTCCATTTTTGCTTTTCAAATTCGCGCGTTCATCCGCGCAAACTCAACCTGGCCAAGCGCGCGTCTGGCCAATCACACTGGAAGAACCCACAGGCATTTACCGTCGCGACAACGAAGTCGTGTCGGTCAAGCTGAACTTTGCCGCTGGTGAAGCCCGCGTGGGTCAATTGCGCGTTTTATCGCCCAATGGACGCGAAGTCGTATCGCAACTCGCCGTCAACGAACAGCATGGCGACGGTTCGATCAAAACGGCGGAATTGCTGTTTCCGGCGACGATTGTTCCGGGCGAACGACCGGAGTTTCGGTTGGTGTCAACAAGCATTGAATTCAGCAAGCAACCGCCTGAAGGCGGGACTCTGAACGCTGTCATCACGGCGCGACGAGTTGGCGTCGGAAGAGTTGAGTTGGCGAACGAACGGTTCGGCGCGCTGGTCAATCTGGGACTTGAGAAAACCGAACCGGCATTGGTCGCCGCGTTCAACAAATCCGCTGGCGAACACCGAATGCTGAACCTGATTGATACTTCGCCGGATGTCACAGAACCGCTCAGCTTCGGCAAACAGAGCGCAGGCTTTGGAACTTTTCTCGCCGACAAACTTCGCAGCGGCGCATTCGATCAAGTGGAGATTCTGGAATCTGGACCGTTGCGCGCTCGCGTGCGTTTGTCCGGCGCAAAATTCGGCGAAAGCCGAGAAACCTGGGAATTCACATGGCTGGCGAATTCGCCTGTGCTGCATTGGCGAACGAGCGTCGAAAGCGCTGAGGCCAATTCCAACTATGGCTTTTTCTTTTCGTCCGTCTCCGCCACGCCTTATGAACCATTCAACAAATGGATGGAAGGTTCTGAGCAAACGAAATTCCCAGACGGCTGGGAAGTGGACAATCCGCCCGATCACGCCATTGCTCCCAACGATTTCGCGGACTTGCCCGGCAAACATTTGGTCTATTACCGCCGCGAAGAAAATTACGGCGCAATGGGGTTTTACGAACTGGACGCTTCACTGGACTGGCGCGGCATAGGCTCGCGACAGTTTTATGCGACAACGAAACTGTCTGGCGGTAAACGCGCTTCGGAAATCGCCATCGCCTTTCCGACCTGGAATAAAACCCTGACAGTGACCGAAGCGCGAAAAGAGTATCGAAAGTTCATTCAACCTGTTTTGTCTGTGGTAGGCGACCGGTTGTCAGGAATCGGCGCTTTGCAATCTCAAATCCCAAATCTCAAATTTGAAACTCAGCAAGTTCGCTCAGCAGATGAAGCCAGGAAAGAAGCGAGCGGGCGTGTTTCGGAATTCAGCCTGGACGGCGCGTGGAAATTGAATTGGGCGGAAAAATCCGAAGGCGAAAAACAAGGCTTTCATCGCGCCAGTTTCGATGATTCAGCTTGGCGCGCGGCGCAGGTTCCCGGCACGGTTCACACACAGATTCTGGAGTCGCCGAAGTTTTACACGCGCGAAGCCGAATGGATCAGCGAAAAGGAATGGTGGTATCGGCGCGCATTTACAGTAAATCCGTCGGTGGGCGAAAAGCGATTATGGCTGCGATTTGAAGCGACCGATTATTACGCCGATGTTTATCTGAACGGCGAATTGCTCGGCAGCCATGAAGGCTACATTGATCCTTATGAATTCGACGTGACTGACAAACTGCGCCGCGACGGCGAAAATTCGCTGGCGGTGCGCGTCTGGACGCCTATCAGTTATTACTGGCGACATCGCCCCTACACGATCAAAGGCTCTTACGGCGCGGTGGATCAGAAGCCAGACAACATCACGCCGCTCGGCATTGTGCGACCGGTCAAATTGATCGCGCGCGGTAACGTAAAAATTGACGACCTTGCAGTTGACACGCGATTGAACAAGGACGGCAGCGCCGATGTGATTGTTGATGTGCAACTGAACGCCACTGAATCCACCGAAGCTGCTCTTTCGCTTTCGCTTTCTCCGCGAAATTTCTCTTCTCCAAACAAAGTTACAGTTCATTCAACGGAATCCGTCAGCGCGGAAAATCACACTCGGCGATTTGTGCTGCGCGTTGAAAAGCCGGAACTGTGGTGGACTTGGGATCACGGCAAACCGAATCTGTATACGCTGGATGCGCGCGTCAACACGGGCGATGAACTTTCCGATCAGACTTCGCTGGCGGTGGGCATACGCGAAATCGAACATATTGATTGGAAGTTTTACCTGAACGGCAAACGGCTGTTCATTCGCGGAACGAATTTTTATTACAACCTGTTTCAATCCGAAGTGCGCCGCGCCGATTACGAACGCGATTTCAAACTGATGCTGGGCATGAACATCAACATGCTTCGGCTGCATTGCAATTTCAGCAATCCTGAATTTTACGATCTGGCGGATGAATCAGGAGTTCTGGTCTTTCAGGATTTTCTGGAAGCTCATTACCCGGAAGACCGCGATTTCAGTTTGAAGGCGGCGCGACTTTATGACCCGTTGATTCGTTACGTTCGCAATCACGCTTCAGTGGCTTTGTGGGCGACCAGCGATGAAGAGTCGCTGGAAAATTACCGCGACCTGACCAAACATCTGGAACCGCGCTTGTATGCGCTCGATCCGCAACGACGCCCTGTGCAGCGTTCGACCGGGCGTTACGGCGACGGCCATATTTACGAAGGCTGGTATGGCGGAACGATCTGGGCTTACGCACAGACGAACGAAAAATTCATTTCGGAACTCGGCGCGACGGCTTTGCCCAATTACGACAGCGTTATGAAATTCCTGCCGAATCATTGGCCGATCCGGGATCACGCCGAAGAATGGATTTTTCGCAAGCTGCAAATTCCCGAAGCCATGCGCGCCTGGGGTTCGCCCGAAGGCATGACGCTCAAGGAATACATTCCGCAAACTCAGGATTACGTGGCGCGACTGTTTCAACTGGCTATCGAGCGCATGCGTCGCATCAAATACAACCCATCAGGCGGCATTCTGCATTTTCACGCGATTGATCTGTGGCCTTCGGTGACAATGGCGGCAGTGGATTTTTATCGCCAACCGACCAAGGCCTATTTCACCGTGCAGCGTTCGTTTCAAATGGTTTTGCCTTCGTTCGCTTATGACCGTGACACCTGGGTATCAGGCGACGAAGTGAAAACCGAATTGTGGTTGGTGAACGATCACTGGTTCGCCGTGCCGAATACGACGGTGAGTTGGCGGGTGGAAACTGCGACAAAGCAGATTGTCGCGTCAGGAAGCGCGCCGAAGAAAGTGACGTTGGCTGCGGATTCTTCGGCCAGGCTGATGGATGTGAGTTTCAAGGTTGCCGCGCCCGGCAAGTATTCGTTGTGGGCGAAAATCGTTGACGAACGCGGCCAGATGATTTCCGAAAACAATTACGAATTCACGGTGAAAGCCAGGTAACGGCTTACAGGTGTTTCAGCCAGATGTTTTTGTATTCAACTTTCATCGGCGGCCCTGTGTGCATCTGGAATCCGATCAATCCGCCCATTGCTCGACCAGCCGGGTCGTCGTCAATCACTTCGGCCATCAAATGACCGTTCAGGATGTGAGTCAACCGATTGCCACGCGCGATGATGTGCAGTGTGTTCCAGTCGTTGTTTTTGATCGCGGCTTTCAGGTCGTCGCCACTGCGTAAATTTGCGATGACTTGTTTTTTGCCGGGAATCAGTTGTGTGACCTGTCCGCGCATAGCCAAAAATCCGCGTCCGCGCTCTTCGTACAACTGCCCCGTGTACTGGTTGTTGAAATCAATGTCGGCCTGATACCCCTTCAAAACCCATTTGCCTGCGTCGGGCAATTCGGCGCTGCGATATTGCACGCCACTGTTGGTGGCGTTGATGCGGTATTCCAGCTTCAGTTCAAAATCGCCCGGCTGGCTGCCGCGATAGATGATGAAGGTGTTTGACTTGAGCGGTTTGTCAGCCGTGCTTTCGCCGACTATGGCTTCGTTTTCCACCCGCCAGACTTCCGGATTTCCGTCCCAACCTTTCAACGTTTTGCCATCAAAGATTTGGGTAAAGCCCGTCCTGTCATCCGCCGCCATCGGTTCAATTCCGGTGCGCATGCCACCGCCAGGCGGACGCCCCTGCCCACCTTGCGGAGGGCCTTGCTGGGCGATAACTGCAAAGGTCAAAAATGTTGCTGCCAAAAACACGACTAAATTTGCTACAAGTTTCTTCATTTGGTTCTCCGTTAAAATCAAAAGGCAAATATCAAAAGTGGAATGTCAAAAGGTCGGTACTTTTCTTTTCAGATAACGGTGCGACCTTTTGCCTGTCATTTTTGACTTTTGATATTTGCCTTTTGCCTTTTGATTTATCCAGCAACGTTTTCCCACTGTCGAGTCTTGGCAGACTTCAGCACAGCATCGCACACCAAATCCGTTGCCAAGCCATCGCGGAATGTCGGGCCAACTTCTTCGCCTTCGCCAACGGCTTGCAGAAAATCTGCGAATTGGTGCGTGAACGAATGTTCGTAGCCAATCTGCAAGCCCGGAACCCACCAATGGCTCATATACGGATGATCGCCGTCGGTGATGTGAACGCTGCGCCAACCTCGCGTGATGCCTTCGTCGCGGTGATCGAAATACTGCAATCGGTGCAAATCGTGCAAATCCCAGAACGCCGAAGCGTGTTCGCCGTTGATTTCCAGCGTGTAGAGAGCCTTGTGCCCGCGCGCATATCGCGTCGCTTCAAACGAAGCCAGCGAGCCGTTTTCAAACCGGCACAGGAACAAGCTGGCATCGTCAATGCCTACGGGTTCGACCTTGCCGGTCAGATTGTGCTGGCGCTCTTTGACGAAGGTTTCGGTCATCGCCACGACTTCCTTGATGGGGCCGTTGAGCCACATCGCTGTGTCAATGTTGTGCGCCAGCAAATCGCCCGTCACGCCGCTGCCAGCAACAGAAACATCCAATCGCCACAAACCTTCGCCGCCCTGCGGCAAATCCTGCGAAATCGTCCAATCCTGCAGGAACTTCGCGCGGTAATGGAAGATTCGCCCGAAGCGGCCTTCGTCCAAAAGATTTTTCAGCATCGTTACCGCCGGGACGCGGCGGTAGTTGTACCAGACTGAATTCGGGACTTTTGCCGCTTCGACAGCTTCAACCATGGACTTGGCTTCGGCAGAATTCCGCCCCAGCGGCTTTTCGCACATGATCATTTTGCCTGCTTTGGCGGCAGCGATGGCGATTTCGGCGTGCGTGTCGTTGGGGCTGGCGATGTCAATCAGGTCAATGTCTTTGCGCTCAAGCAGTTTGCGCCAATCCGTTTCGATGGATTCGTAGCCCCAGTTATCCGCAAACGATTTCACGCGGTCTGCATTGCGTGCGCAGACGGCTTTGAGATTGACCTCGTATGGCAAGTCAAAGAAACGCCCAGCTTGCCGAAACGCATTCGAATGCGCGCGTCCCATAAAGCCGTAGCCGATAAGTCCGACATTCAAAGATTTTTTGCTCATAATGTTGTTGAGTTGGTTTGGTAGATCGCCTGCGAAGTTTTGCCCCCCTACGACAAAGCAAGAAACGAAACATAATCGTCTTCATAAAACTTTTGGACGGCAGTAAATTCTCGGCGCAATAATTCTTCAACCTGTCGTGTTGAACAATTGCCTAACCTTACCCAAATCACCTTTGGAGGGTAGCCGAAGATCAAACTTCGGTCGTGCATATCGGCATCTTTCGAGACAATCATAAAATAATTCTCTTTGGCGTATTCCCACACCAACGGATCGTCAGACGATTTCAAGCCAACATCTCGAACATGAGTCGAACTTGGGAATAGGTCGGACAAACGTCGCGCTAATTTGGGCGACAAGTTTTCATCGAAGAGTAGCTTCATGCTGCAAGCGGAACTGTCATCAACCGACGTTCACGGTCGGCGGCAAACGCGATGCAAGCCTTCAAATCTTCCTTCGTCAAATCTGGGAAATCATCCAGAATTTCCTCTTCCGTCATTTCCGAAGCAAGATATTCAAGAACCTCATATACGGTGATTCTTAGGCCACGTACACAGGGTTTGCCGCCGCGTTTGTTTGGCTCAATCGTAATGTAATCTTTGTAATTCATGATTTGAGATTCTCAGTCACGATCAGGTTTGTTATCAAGCAAACGTCCATGGTTAATTCCACCCGTGAGCATCGCGGACTGCAATCATCGTCGCCAGAATGTCATTCCAGGTCTTTGGATCGGTCATGGTTTCGTTCGAGAACATGCAGCCGTCCCAGTTGATGTGTTGCGTGCTCTTGGTGACGTTGCCATTGGCATCGCGCAGCCACAAACCAGCGGCGCGAACAACATCCATCTTGCCGTTCGGATCGTTCGGCAAGCAGTGGCGACCGGTTTTGTCGTGCGAGCCGGAGCCTTTGACCGTCGCGTCGTTTTGCGCGACGTGGAAATCTTTTACCCATGGACGCAGCACGCTGGTCATTTTGCCCAGCGCTTCATAGAGCACTTCTTTGTCTTTCCAATCGTAGTTGTCCGGCAACAAGCGATGTTCGGGCGCGTTGTAGCCCATGGTGAACAGCATCGTGTGTGCCATATCAGCCTGAATGCCAAGCGTCTGAGGCCGATCAACCTGCTCCAGCAATTCGTGCAGGTATTTCCAACTGTGCATGCCGCCCCAGCAGATTTCGCCTTCGGCGGCGAGTTTTTCGCCAAAGCTTTCGGCAATGTTGCAGGCTTCGCGGAAGGTGTCGGCAATCTTTTTGGTGTTGCCTGCCGGGTCAGCCGACCAATCGCTGGGCGAGCAAGAGGAATCAATTCGCACAACGCCGTATTTGCGAATGCCAAGCTTGTTGAGCTTCTGCGCGACTTCGCAGGATTTGCGGACTTGCGTCAGGAAGGCTTTACATTCTTCTTCCGAACCCATTGCCGAACCGCCACCGGTCGGCCCCCAAACCGGAGCCACCAAGGAACCAATGACCAAGCCACGAGAAGCGACTTGCTCAGCGAGTTCTTTCAACTGGTCGTCGGTCGAATCAATATCGGTGTGCGGCAAAGAAAGGAAAATGTCCACGCCGTCGAATTTCTGGCCGTTGACTTCGGCGGCAGCGGTCATATCCAGCATCTTTTCAAATTCGATAATCGGTTCGGCGTCGGGGCCGCCTTTGCCGACCAATCCCGGCCACGTAGCATTGTGCAGTTTTGGAAATTGATTCTTCGTTTCAGTGCTCATTGATCTAGTCCTCAAAAAAATGGTCAGCCGCAGATCAACGCGGACAAACGCAGATCAGCGAAACTCTGCGGTTATCTGCGACAGGTTTGATTTGTTCAGAGTAGTTATCTTTTGTTCAAGGCTTCTGAAATCGCGGCTTCAGCCAGCGGAGCCATCACGGCGTATGCCGCGTCATTCAGTAGTACGCCGTCGGAGGTAAATTCTTTTTTCAGGTTCCGGCCTTGCCCAAGCGCGGCGTAATAATTCAAGTACACCGAACCGCTCGCTGCCGCATATTCTTCCAGCCAGTTGTTCAACCCTATGATTTTGCCGAAAGGCCGCAGCAGCGAACGTTTGGTGTAACAGTCGCAAATCGGTGTCACCGAAGCCAGCACGACTTTAATGCCGTTGGCTTTGGCCAGTTCCACCATCGAAGTGATGTTTTCGGCGCTCATCTGTTGCGTGATGGGGCTGTTAATGCTGGCGACGTCGTTGGTTCCCGCCGCAATAACTACGACTTTAGGTTTGAGCTTGATGACATCCTGGCGAAAACGCACCAGCATTTGCGCCGAAGTCTGTCCGGCAATGCCGCGATTCAGATAGGGCTTGCCGGGAAAGAATTCTGCGGCACTCCAGTTTTCGGTGATTTCGTCGCCGAGAAACACAACGCGGTTTTCTTCCGGTTTGGTTTTGGGCAATTCGGTATTTTCGCTGCCGTACCGAATCAAACCCGCCCAATCCCAGAGCAATTGGCGCTGCATCTCCACGCGCTGTTCAAGCGCGGCCAGCGTTTCAGCGCAACCTGGCGTTTTTTGAGCGGCGGCGGTCAAAGCAGCGACAGCCAGACAAATCACGGCGATTTTCAGCAATTGTGATTTCATCGTTAAAAAATCAGGCGGTCTTTTTTCTCTTCGAGCTTGGCGGCATCAATGCCCGGCACTTTTTTCAAGTCTTCGATGGATTTGAACGGGCCGTTTTTCTCGCGGTATTTGATGATCGTGGCGGCCTGCGACCGCTTGAGCGAAAGTATGCTTTCAAATTCAATCGCGTCAGCTTCGTTGACCTTCAGGCGTGGCACATCATCCGCCGGATAACTGCGCGTCAGGTATTCGATCACGGCGCTGACTTCTTCGTCTTTGGCCTTCATGCCAAAAGCGACCATCTTTTCCACCGTACGTTGCCAACCGGCGCGGTCTTGTTTCAGCGAAAGCGATTTGTCCAGGTCGTGGCAGGTCGAACACATTTTTTGCGTTTCGGCCTTGCCGGGGCCATCCGGCATGGGACGCGTTTGGCCAGCGGTCGAAAACAGTCCTTGGTTGATGATGAAAAGAGCGGCGGCAATCGCGACAAACGCGAAACGGCAAGTGCGATTTATGTCTTTCTGACTGTAAAACTTCATAACAGCAATAATTTGATTGGTTGTGATTTGAGTAAGGAAATCCGTAGAGAGGCTGAAGCCAAACGCTCAGCCTCTCTACTCCATGCATCAATGTTCCATCGGGAACCCGAAGGTGTAAATCGTGCCGTCGTAAGTCGTCACGTAAATCTGACTCATTCCGGCAGACAAAGCGCCGCTCGTCGCCCAGGAAGTCATTGTCGTTCCGCTAGACCACAGTTCCTTTCCGGTCATGCCATCCAGCGCATACAGCACGGCGCGGCCCGAACGCAGAGCGCGTTGCGCAGCGGTGAGTTTGCTGTCACTGGTTTGGAACTGCCCGCTGGACGTGGCGAAGACAACGCCGTTGATGATCGTAGGCGTCAGCGGCCCAACCAGATTGCGCGAAACCCAGCCCGGTTGCAGCGTCAACGCGCCGTTCGCTTCGACGACTTTCCAGGCAATGACCGCGCCTTTGGTCAGCGCGCCATTCGTAACCTGGAAGCCCAACTGCGAAGCTTGCGCGGCGGAAGCAGCCGCCAGAATCCAGCGTGTGCCGCTCACATCCTGCCAGCTTGCCAGCGCGCCTGGCGCGAAATCCGTCGCCTTGACCATAGCCGCAGAAGCCGCCAACGGCTTGCTCAGATCGGCGGTGTTGAAAATATGCACGCGCCCATCTTTGGTCGTCGCCGCCACCAGAGTTTTGTCCTTGTGCGCGAAAACCACTGGTGAAGAAGAAAACTCCACTTCGCCGGCAGCAAACGAAGATTTGACTGCCAGCGTTTTGCCGTCCAGCGCGACCAGCGAATTCGGTTTGTCGCCGCCTGCGCCTGTTGCCGCGTAGACCGTGCCGTTGGCGTCAAACGCTACGCCCGCCGATCCGACGACGTTGGCTTTGAACGAATGGACTTCCTTGTTGAAAAGGTTCATTGCCCAAACACCGTTGGCCACCCCGTTGCAGCCATTCTGCGTCACGGCGTAGGCATACTCGTCCCCGACGAACAGCCCTGCGGCATTGGCGTTTGCCGGGATGAACTGCGCAGGCGGTTGGTAATCGGCTCCGTTCGACAAATGCATTGAATGAAGCTTGCCGTCGCCCGCCAAGGCGTAAACCAGAAACGGCCCAGCGCCCAATTGGCCACCCGGCGGATTGGCCTGATTGACGCGCCCTTGCTGCACCAGCATGGGATTGCCTGCGGGAGCCGCGCCTGCGGGTCTTGGCGGGTTGGGACGAACGTTGGCCAACGTCACTGCGCCTTGTCCAGGCGCGCCAACATCGCTTTTGGCCGGAGTGTTGCGCCCGCTGCGAAACACATCAGTCGTCGGAGCCGCTGGAATGTTGAACAGCGCCGGACGCGCAACCCCGGTGGTCATGCCGCCCGGACAAGCGAGCGTGCTCGGCGCAGTTGAAGGCGCAACCTGCAAGGTCTTTTCCCATTCCATTCGTCCCAGATCAGTGTCAATCGTGTAGAGGTTGTTGGAACTGCCAGCGAAAAATCCGAGCATGCGGAATCCGCGATAACCGATCAGACGATCCAGCGCCGAAGGCGGCGTCAGATTGTTCAATCCTTTCGGCGCATTCTTGACCTTGATCTTCCATAAGAACTGAAAGTCCGGCGCTTTGACCGTGTCTTTTCGGATTTTGCCATCGGTGCGAATCCAGGCCGAACGCTGCGCGTCGGAGTTATCGGTCATCCAATCCAGACCGGTGCGTTGGGCAAAGGCGCTGCTCGCCAACGCAGCACAAAAGATGATTGCGGTTGCGAGTCTTTTCATTTCCGCCCTCCTTTCGCATTCGACGCCGATTGGGCTGCGCCATTGGCAATGCCGAAACAATACTGATAGCCGTCGAAGGTATTGATGTAAACGCGCCCATTGGCCAGCGACAATCCGCCCCAGTGACTCCACGAAGCAATTGTGTCACCGCTGTTCCACAACTCTTTGCCGGTTTGAGCATCCAGCGCGTACAGCACAGCCTTGGTTGAATTCTTAATGCGGTATTTGGCGTCGTGGTTATAAGCCAGGCCGATGTCAAACGCTGCTTGATCCGTGTCTTCGCCGCTGCCATAGGCGAAAATTACGCCATTGGCAATCACAGGCGGTTCGGCGCGGTTCATATCGCGCGACAACCAGGCTGGCTCCAGCCAATACTTGCCTGCTTTGTCCATAACCTTGAACGCGGCAATCGCGCCATATTTGACCGGGCCGTGTTCAATCGGAGCTTTCCATTTTGAATGCTTAGGCCCCCAGAAAGGCGTCAACACCCAGCGCGTGCCCTTCGAATCTTCCCAAGTCGCCATCGAACCCCAGATTCCCGCCGAAGCGAAATTGACTTCCTCGTTGCAAATCAGCGGCGTGCGATGGAGCGGTGTGCGATGGTCGTCGCCGCCTATGGATTCAGTGTCCATCAGGTAAACGACGCATTCCTTGCCAGCGTCCACCATCAATTCTTTGCCTTTGTACGGGAAAATCGCGCAGGAAACCTGCATATCCAGATCGCGTTTGAAGAGCCATTCGGCATTCGTCGGGCCGTAATAATCCACCAGCTTTCCGGCTTTGGTCACAGGGTCTTGTTTGACGCCGATGATGCCGTTGCCGTAAACGCCGTTTTCAGGATTCCACGGGCCATCGCCCGTTCCGGTGTACATCACGCCTTTGCTGTCAATTGCGCCGCCGGTTCGTCCCCACATACCGCCGCCAGCAGGCCCCCACGAACCGACTTTCTCGGTCGCCAGATCGTAGATGTAAACCATGTTTGGATTGCCGCCGCAGCCTTGCGCCGTGTGAACGTAAATGACGTTGTTGTACAAATTCAGCGCGTAAGGTTTGCCGTTGGGCGGCATGAATTTCGCGGGCGGCACAATTTCCCTGCCGGTGGCCAAATCCAGACGGCGCAACGTCCCATCCCAGGCAGCGGCGTAAACGATGTATTCGCCATCGGTTTTGCCGGGTCCGATGACCGGCGTGGCGGTGATTCCGCCAGGACACAAAATGCCAGCGCCACGACCTCCGCCTGCGGGCGGAACCCAATCGGTTTCAAAATGGCGTTTCCACAAAATCGCGCCGGTCTCAGCGTCCAAACCATACAAATTGTCAGAAACGCCGGTCACCAGAACAATCTGCTTCAGGCCGCTGGCGGTTTTGACATTGCTGGCAATCAGCGCCGGCAGCAGGTTGTGCATCTGGCGCGGCTCGTTGTCGAGTTTGGTTTTCCAGAGCAGCTTCATGTTTTTGACGCTGGTCGTGGAAAGAATGGTTTCGTTGCGCTGCCAGGCGGTGCGCTGCACATCACCTCCATCGGTCAGCCAATCAGCTAATTTTCCGGTCTGCGCACGGGGCGTCAGATTGAACACCATCGCACAACCGAGCAAAGCCAAAACCAATCCTGGTAGCAACAATTTCGTGCTTCGCAATGCAGGACTCCCTTCAAATTTGATGCGGCGCGGGAAGCGTAAACGAACTGCGCTTTTTTGAAAGGACGCCTTGAGCAAGGCTCAAGTCGCTTACGCTTCACGCACTGCAATGCTGCTGAGCAGTCAGGTTAAAAGTTAAAAGTTAGTGGAAGGCGGAAATGCGTGAGCCAAACTCACGGCTCACGCATTATCTATGCTGGATAACAAGTTTCAACCTTGCGGGTTAAAAATTGAGCTTCAAACCCATCACGATTCGCCGCGCGTTTGCGGCAGTAGTGTAGGAGCCGAACAAGGCGTTGACCTGATTGTTGTTCGCGTCAAAGCGAGCAGTCGTGTCCACGCCGGTGAATTGCGTGTGGTTGAAGGCGTTGTACATTTCCAACCGATATTGCAACCGCACTTTTCCTTCCGGCGCGAGATTGAAATTCTTGAACACCGAAATGTCCCAGTTATTCGTGCCCGGCAACCGGAAAAGGTCTTTGGCGGCGTTGCCACGACCGAAATCGCCTGCCGCAGTCGGCGGACGAAATGCGTTAACGTTCAGGTGACAACCGCCGACCGCAGTGGTTTGAGCGGTCGTGTTGGTCGCGGCGAAAGCGTGGCCGCAGATCGAATTGCGCTGATCGCGCGGTAAGACGGGATCGGCAACAAGCACGACGCGGCTGTCCACGCCTGCTCCGCCGCCGCCAACCAGATCACGCGCCTGCACCAGTGCGTAACCCACGCCCGACGGCGCTCCACTGATGAACGAGGTGATACCGGACAGTTCCCATCCGGCAAACACAGTGCGCGACACGGCGTTGTCCCAATACTTGCTCAAGCTGGGGACGCGATAAACGTAATTGAGTACGAAGTTGTGCGTGCGGTCGAAATTGAACCTTCCGTAATTTCGCACTCTGCGGTCAATAAAGGGATTGATCGCGTCGTTGTTGCCATTGACCAGACTCATGGCTTTCGACCACGTGTAGCTGACGCCGAATGACAGGCTGGACGAAAAGCGACGATTCAATTGCGTTTGCAATGCGTGATAGTTGGAATTGCCGCCCGTTTCGATCAATTGAATGTCGGCAAAGCCTTTGATCGGACGCAGGAAATTGTCCGGCAACGGCGTTGCGCCGCCCGCCACCGTCTGGTCAATGCTAGTGGGCAGGAATCGCGCTCCATAAGGCACGGCGTTCAGGCTCAAACGTTGCAGCAGATGCCGCGCCAGCGAACCGACGTAAGCCACATCCAGCACAGTGTTGAATCCGAGGTCGCGTTGCACGCCCAGACTGAAGTTGTAAACGGCAGTTGGATCGAGTTTCGGATCAATGGAATTCACGCCCGGAGGGTTGATGCTGAGCGGCGTCGCCAGCAAATCCCTGATCGTCGTGAAATTGGCCGTGTAGGTAATCAGGTTGGGCGGCTGTTCGACCTGCTGCAATACCTGATCGTCGTTGAAACGATCGTAAAACACGCCGAGGCCTCCGCGAATCGAAGTCTTGCCGTCGCCGAATACATCGTAGGCAAATCCGATGCGCGGGCCGACCTGAATCGGCGGAGTGTTGAAGACTCGCTCAAAAACCTGGCGCATGCCCTGGAACGGCGCGCCTGAGCCATCGGCAAATGTTCCGATTTTCACCGCAGGCAAAATCGCTCCTGTCACCGGATTGCGTCCCACACGGTTGGCGCCTGAACACGGATTCGCCGTCAAACAATGCGGAGTAATGAGCACCGGTTGTTTGGAAGCGTCATAAAGCGAACGGTCGAAGTAGACCAGATTGGTGTCTTCGCTGTATGTCGGCTCGACGTAGTAGAAGCGAACTCCCGCATCCACAGTGAAACGGCGCGTCACTTTCCAATTGTCCTGCACGAACCATTCGATGTTGCGATAACGCGCGCGACCGTTGAGCTTGTTGTTGGCTTCGGTGTAGGCGTTGACCGAACCGATCAGCGCATTGGCAAAGGGGTGATTCGCATCGAAAGGATTGTTTACGTTGCGGTCGAAGTTGAACGTCCCGTTGAAAGCGGACGATCGTGCGGCATTGCGCGTCGTGTATTCAAAATAAAATCCGGTTTTGATGTTGTGATCGCCTTTGACCCACGAAAGGTTATCCGAATAGTTCCAGATGTTGTTCGTGCCAAAGAACGGAAAGCGTTGTTCGATATTGAACTGTGTCGCATTCGGAATCCCGCCAAACGTCGCATTGGGAATCAGCCGCAACGGGTTTGCCGCCGGGAAAAACTGAGGCAGAGTCAATCCGAGTTTGACGCGGTCGTTGCGGTCAATGCCTTCCTGATTGAGCGGATTGACGGTTTGCAACGCGCGGTTGATGCCGAAGGTGAATTCGTTGGTCAGCGTAGGCGAAAAGGTGTGAATCAGCGTGCTGACCAACCCGCGGCTTTCAACCGCGTATTTGATCGGAAATTGCGGCCAGACGTTCGACGCCAGCACAAAATTGAAATCGCCCTTGAACGCTTCGTAATTCTGAATGCCGCGCGCGTAAAAAGTCGTCTTCTGTGTGATATTCCAATCCATTCGCAGAATCTCTTCGCGGCGCGGTTGATCCACCAGGCTCTGGAAGACGTTGTTGTAGTTGTATCCCACGGTTGCCGGATTGATGTTCGGCAACGGGAAAATGCTCAAAAGTTTTTGCCCGTTCGGGTCAATGCGGTTGGCCGGAATCTTGTTGTCTGGGAAACAGGCCGTGGTGTCGGTCAATGTGCAGGCGCCTGTCTTTTGCGGGTCACGAATTGGAATCAATCGTCCATTGGTGTCCAGACTTTGGGAAAAATCGCCCGCGCGTTCCAGCGCCGTCGGATAAGTGATGTTTCCCTGGCGCGTCGGATACAGACGCGGCAGATATTCCTGAGACCAGAAGAAAAACAGCTTGTCGCGGTTCTTGTTGAAGTTGGTGCCTGGAATAACCACCGGCCCACCTATGTTGCCGCCCCAGTAATTAAAGCGGTAACGCGGCTTTGGCTGTTTGCGCAGATTGTTGAAAAATTCGTTGGCGTTGAACTGTTCGTGGCGTTTGAGATAGAACCCGCCGCCGTGAAAATCGCGCGTGCCGTTTTTGATGACGACGTTGATCGTGCCGCCGCTGCTGCGTCCGTATTCTGCCTGATAGTTGGTTTGCAGCACTTTGACTTCGCCGATGGCGTCAAGTCCGGGAGCCAGATACGGCCCAAGCTGCGAACCGGTGTCGAGCGACGAAACACCGTCAAGCGTCAGATTGATGGTGCCGGGACGGCTGCCGTTGATGCTGACGCCGACCAGATTGTTCCAGCCCGGCGCTTCTCGGTTGGCAGTGTCCACCACGCCGGGCAGCAGCTTGACCAACCCCATGTAATCGCGGCCCTTCAAAGCAATGCTCTGGATTTGCTGTTCGTCAATCAATCCGGCGCGCTCGGCGCTTTCGGTTTTGATGAACGTTTGTTCGGCTGTGACAGTCACGGTCTGGGTTACATCGCCGACTTCAAGCGTCAGGGTTTGCACATTAACCCGCTCGTTCGCGGTCAGTATGATCCCCTTGCGCTCGAACCTTTTGAATCCGTTGGCAGTAACCACAACCGAATATCTGCCCGGCAACAATTGAGTCACCACAAAATTGCCGGAACTGTCGGACATGACTTCCCTGGCTTGAGCGGTTAGTTCACTGATTACTTCCACTTTGGCATTGGGAACGACTCCGCCGTTGGAGTCGTTAAGCGTACCGGAAATTTGGCCTGTCAACCCCTGACCGAAAGCGGCTGACAGCAAACCAACCAGCATGATCGGTATCAAAAACACACGAAAGATTGTCTTGCTCATGTTCGAATGCATAACCTCTCCTATGGTTGAAATTCTGTTGTTAAAGTTTTGCAGACGCACTCCTGAAGGATTGGAAATGCGTTGCAGACTGCTTGGAGATCAAATGGCTGGCTTGCGTCTGATATTGGATACTTCAGTGTCGCGGACGCTTGGTCTAACCTTATCAAAACATGAGAACTGTATTTTAGGCAAGCCGATTCTGGCATCCGCCAAAGTCGGATTGTCTGGTCTGAAAAACAGCCGTTTCAACGACCGAGAATCAATACTCCCCAGGGACTGCCAGTCACTTCGATTTTTTTGACAACTGTCTGGCTGGCCAGATCAATGGCGGAGACATCATTGGAAGGTCCGTTGGCAGTGAACAACATCTTGCCATCTGGAGAAACGGCAATACCCCACGGACGCAATCCGACTTCAAACGAAGCCGTCACTTGATTGGTTTTCGTATCCACAACGATGACTTTTTTGCCGCGCCCGGCGCTGACATAAAGTTTGCTGTTGTCAGGCGACAGCGCCAAATCCATAGGCTTGATTTCGCCTGCCGCTCCAAGCTGAATGTCCTTTAGCTTGACGTTTTTCACCGGGTCGAACACCGCAACGGTCCCGTCGTTTTCGGCGCTGACATAAGCGCGCGAACCATCCGGCAAAAAGACCATGTTGCGCGGGCGACGACCGACCTTGACGCTCTTGAGCAATTTACGGCTCGCCACATCCACCACATCCACGGCGCTGTCGTTTTCCGAAGTCACGTAAACGGTTTTGCCGTTCGGAGCCAGACGAACGCCTTCCGGCTCTCCGCCTACCTTGATGGTTTGCAAAACCTTTCCCGAAGCGATGTCCAGAAAGCTGAGTCCGGCAATGTCTTCGTTGGAGACAAACAGCGTTTTTCCGTCGCTGCTGATGTCGAAATTTTCCGGGTCGGAACCGCTTTCCAGAACGCGCACTAATTTGTTCTGCTCGACATCGAAAACGCCAATGCCGTCTGCGCTTTTATCGGGCGGCGGCAAAGTGCTTTCATCCACTCCCGGCGGGGCTTGCGGCGAACCGCTGAGCGCAACGTAAATCGTCTTTCCATCTGGGCTGGCATGAATTCCGCGCGGGCGTTTGCCCAGCGGAATGTTCGCCAGAACTTCCAGCGTCGAACCATCAATGATGCTCAAATCGCCTGTGGTTTCGTTGGTGACAAACACGCGATAACCGGATTTCCATTCCGACAAGGTTGCCGGTTGAGGCGTTGTGGCAGTTTTTGTTTCAGGAGTCGCAGGCGGTGTGGAGCAACTCGCAGCCATCAAGATCAGAATGCATGGAAACATCAGAAAAATAGATTTCTTCACAGCAGTAATTCTCCATTTGGTTTGGTTGGTTTACGACTCGCGCAAACGCTTCAATTCAGCCGCTTGATGCGACCTTCGACTTTTGGCGAAACTTCCACGGCGCCGGAGATGAAATCCGACAAGATGGCGCTGTCAATCGCAGCCGATTCTTCCGCAATCAACAGCTTCGACGTTTTGAACATCGTGTATCCGTCGCCGCCTTCGATCAGAAACATTGACGAAGCCATTGTGTAAACCTTCTTTTCGTCCAGCGGCTGCCCATTGATGGCCACGCTGACCACGCGCGACCCAGCCGGTTTTCGAGCATCGTATTCAAACGACAATCCGGCGACTTGCGGAAAGCGACCGCTTTCGGTGGTTTCAACCACCTGGCTGACGCCGTTTTCCAACGCGGCTTTGATCTGCGCGCCTGTGGCTTCGCACTTCACAATTGGATTTTCAAACGGCAGCATTGAAATCACGTCGCGCTTGCTGATGGAGCCGATGGCGAACGTCGTATTGGCGCGAATGGAACCGCCATTGACGATTGCAATGTCGGCTTTGGTTCCTCCGCGAAAAGCATCAGCAATCAAATTGCCCAGATTGGTTTCGCGCGTGCGACTGCCAAGATTGGTTGCGTCCAGTTCGACTGTCGTGCGACCAATCGGTTTGTCGAGTTCGGCGGATAACTTCTTTTCGTATTCGGCAATCACTCTGGCTGCGTCAGGATCATCCGGCGTCGCGTCCGTGACCGGAATTCCCATCCAATCCATGCTTTCCAGTCGTCGAGTTTTGGGATTGATGTTCAGATCAATTCGTCCCAAGACACGCGCATCCGATCCCCATTTGAAAATCGGTGTGCGCCCGGCATGCGACTGCAGCAGTTCGTGTTCGTGGCCGCCCAGAATCACATCCACCAGTCCGGTTTGCGCCAGCAACTTGTCTTCGGTCATCGCCAGATGCGTAACGGCGACAATGATCGTAGCTCCTTCAGCGCGCATCTTCGGAACCAACCGTCGCGCAGTCAGAATCGGATCAACGAATCGAATGTTTTTGCCCGGACTGGAACTCGTCGCCGTATCGGTGGTCAGCAATCCGAAAATGCCGATTTTGATTTTGCCGAATGTGCGAATGACATAAGGCGGCATGCCGTTGAATGACTTGCCGGTGTCACGATCAATGACGTTCGCTCCCAGCCAGACAAACTTCGATTCTTTCATGCGCTGAATCAAAACATCGTTGCCGAAATCGAATTCGTGATTGCCAAGCACAGCGTAATCCAGGCCAAGCGCGTTCCAGGTGGCGATAACCTGTTCGCCTTTGAAAATGGTTGAAGCGACGGAAGGTGAAATCGTATCGCCGCCCAGCAAAAACAACGTATTGGACGATTCAGCCAGAATTTTTTTTCGCAAGGTCGCCACGCGGGCCAAGCCGGAATTTTTGCCTTTGTCCACAGGAGAAATCTGATAAACATCGTTAAGCTGCAACAGAGTTACACGGCTGTTGGAATCGGTTCGGCTTTGCGCCAAAACGCTGGCAAACAGACAAATCGCAATCGCTGACGCCAGCAGGGTTCGGCGCAAAATGGCCTGGAATGTCGCCATTGGTTTTCCTCCGTTGATTGTGTCGGAATTGTTGGACTGCCGGAGCAAAGCTATCACAGGTGAGAAACAAAGTGGCAATGAGGAACAAAAAAATGAGGAGGCTGAAATCGCCTCCTCACAAAAATCGGAGTCCGAAACAGTTCGGACACCTCACCCTGAACACCAAACACACACACACTTGGAAAAACTATCGCTGGGTGAATTTCACCTTGACCGAAAGCTCGGCGCGTTCTCGGACTATGCCGAGCATCGCTTCTACAGCGCTCTGAGCTTTCTGGCTCTGGCTCGCTCGACTGGTTAAATCCACAAGCCGATTCAAATCCGCCAGCGAATCAACCGGTTCGCCATTAACGGCGATAATGCAATCTCCAGCTTTTATTCCGGCTTGCTCCGCCGCCCCACCAACCCTGACTTCGTTGACCAACACGCCATTTTTAACGTTGAAAAAAGCAGCCAACTGGGCTGTCAGCGATGAGACTCTGACGCCGAGTTGGTATCTGGCTGCCAGAATACTGTCCCATGACTGTTGGATGGGTGCAGGAAGATTGATCTTTCCTTCTTGCAAATCCTTGTCTATCGCGGCTCGGCTGTCTTCAGCCATACGCCGAAAGACTTTTTCTTCTTCAGCAAACTTCGCAGCATCTTTATCATAACCGCGGGCTTTGGCTTCTTCTTTGGCTCGCTCAGCTTCTTCTGCAGCAGCCAGATGCGCTTCAGATTCTGCGTATAGCCTGATCCCCTCATCACGCTGCGGGTTGCGACGCTGACCTAAAACCACCGGCTTGCTCAACGAAACTCCGTCCCGGCTAATTCCCAAGGTGACAGATGCTCCCGGAGCGAATTCGCTTAATAACCTGAAAAGCTGGGTCGGATTGAAAATCTGATGATTGTTGAACGTCAGGATGACATCGTTCACATGTAACCCGGCTTTTGCGGCAGGACTGTTTTCTTCGACCGTGCCGACCAGCGCTCCACGAGCTTCAGACAAACGCAACTCTTTCGCTCGCTCTTCATTGATGTCGCCAAGATAAACCCCCAACGATCCCCCGCCGCTCTTGCGAGCCATTGCCGTGCCGGATGGTTTTGAATCTTGAAGTTCGGGCTGAAACTCGACAACGTTCGCCTGCGCCAACGTTGTGATGGCATTCGCAGCAGTGAGTATTACGATCGGAAAACTGGTGGACGCAATGCACAAAGTCATGCCTGCCAGTGAACAGGCAAACCGCGCCGCTGTTTCAAACAGTCTGAACAACCGATGATGCATACTTCAGATAAGGATTACTGCTGTTGGAATGTCCGATGCCGATCTCGCTCGCACAGCCGCTTGAACGCGACTTCTGTGGCAAAGTTCCAAAAATTCACGCGCTCATAGGTTTGAAGAGAATCTGTGAAGTATCAACTGAAGGATCGAACGGCGGCATTGTGGGTTTAACTTCAAACAACCTTGAAGATGACCAGCGTCAGATCGTCTTCCTGCTCTGCTCCGTGCGTCCATTCTTTGATAGCGAGTAAAATTTCCGACTCGATGGTTGCCGCATTGTGAAAAGCGACTTTCGTCAGACACTGAATCAACCGCTCTTCGCCGAATTCTTCGCCATCAGGATTGCGCGCTTCGATCAAGCCGTCTGTGAAAGCCACTAGCACGTCGCCCGGTTCCAGCTTCAATTCGGCATCCTCGTATTCCGCATCGCAGAACAACCCCAGCACCGTGCCGCCTTGATCCAGTCGCGCGATTTCGGCGTAACCGGATTTTGCCCGCAGCAACAACGGCGGATTATGTCCGGCATTGACGTATCGCAAAGCGTGTTTGCGTTCGTCAACTTCCGCGTAAAAAAAAGTGATGAAGCTGGAATCCATGACCGATTCGGTCACCTGCTGATTGACTCGTTTGACGATGCGTCTGACTGGATGAGTCTGCGATTCGGCGACGCGCGCCATCGCCGTCTGGCTGCCAGCGGAGCTTTCTGATTGAGCCTGAGCCGTCAAACCCAGATTGTAGGCGTCGTGATAGACCTGCACCTGCCCGCGCAAATTGGCTTGCAGGTTGGCCATCATCAGAGCCGCCGAAACGCCTTTGCCGCAAACATCGGCCACGACAACGCCTGTGACGCCGGGCGCGACTTCCAGAAAATCGTAATAATCGCCACTGACCGAACGCGCCGGAATGCAAACGCCATTGGCAAAATCCAGCGCGGTCGTTTGAGGAGTCGAACGCGGAAAGAGCAGTGATTGCACCTGTGCGGCGATTTTCATTTCCTGATCCAGCCGCTGCTTTTCCGCCGACACTCGCAGCAAATCACGAATCGAACGAGTCATCTGGTTGAAAGCGCCGCTCAGGGAAGCGAGCTGATCTTTGCCGGCAATTCTGATTTCATGATCGAAATCGCCGGCTTCGACTTTCTGAGTGCCTTGATACAGGTAATGCACCGCCCCTGTAATTGAACGAGTCAGGACAATCGCCGAAACAATCGCCGCCAGCGCAATCAGGAAAAACACAAACGCCAGCGAAGCTATCACCACGTAAATCACGCTGCCCAGAGCGCTGCCGGATTTGAATTGCTGCACGCGCCGCCAGATGCTGCCCGGCGATAAAAATGCCGAATCAATAATCAGCACATCGCGTTCCCGTCTGGTGCCGCTTCGCCATTCAATCACAGGCTCAAAAATCGGAATGCCGGTTGGAATGGCAATCTGCTCTTGGGGTTGTTGCCCATTCTGCTGAAAGACACTTTGTTCAGCATTGTCCACCTGGCCGCCTGCGGAAGTCATCATCAGCGACACGCGCGCCTGACTGGGCGAAATCTTCAAATCGGTGGTGCGAAACAGACGCTCGCATAATCCGTCACCGATGGGATAACTGAGCTGAAACACCGTTTGCGCCGGCGCGGCAAGCCGCAAAATGTGGCGCGCAAACACTCTGCGTTCGCCGTCCTGGTTTTCTTCGACGACGAAGCCATGAAATTCCTGCTCGTTCATCCATTCGGGAATGATCGCCGTGTCCACGCCGACGAATTCGGTGCGCGTTTGGACTGCTTCCGGCGAAACGCCTCTGACCGTCAGATTGAGACCGCCTTCCTGGCGCAACTTGAGCGTGATGTCTGGAAACATCGGAGCCAGCACGTCGGCGCGTTCCTGCAATCGCCGCGACATCAGTTCTGGTTGCCAGCGTTCGGCGTTCACATCGCTCAAATCACGGCTGAGCGAGCGAGCCGCAGCCCGCGATTGTTCCAGATAACTTTCCAATTGGCGTTCGACCAGACTGGCGCTGGATTGCATCACCACCACCCAACCGACCAACACAACCAATAACGCCACCAACAACAAAGGCAATGCGCCGATCAACAGATAAGTGACGATCAACCGCCGTCTGAGCCGCCACAACAACCCTGCCGTCACCGACCGCGCCGCCAGAAAAAGGAAATAAGCCAGCGGAATCAAGGCCAGGGCGGACAACACATCGAAAAAAGTTTTGAGCGCGCGACTTCCAAACAAGGTTTCAGTATCGGCAAAAACCCAGTTCACAAACCAGACGCCGACTCCGGCCAGCATGGTTTTGCCCATAGGGGTGATTGGCAGAAGACTTTTGGCTAATTCGAGGAAAATGGATTGGCGGTTTGGGCTTTGCTGCATTTACAACTCCGCATCAAAACGAAGAAGCACGAAGAACCTTTTGTACCGACACGATTCTTCGTGCTGCGCAGCAGGTCAAGGTTTGCTGCCTGACCTGATTACTCAAGTATGAAATCGTAAGCAGTTCGGAACTCATGACCCGCTAACTTTCAGCTTCAAATTTGGGATACAGTGAATCAATGACTTCCTTGTGCTTATCCTCTACAAATTTGCGGCGCACTTTCAAGGTTGGCGTCAGTTCCCCGCCTTCGACCGAAAATTCCTGATCCAGCAGGGCGATCTTTTTGATCTTTTCGTGCGGCGCCAGTTCTCTGGTGACTTCATCCACCTTCTTCTTGAAGTATTCAATGATGCGCGGATGACGAACCAGGTCTTTCAACTCCTTGCCTTCGACGCTCAACGATTTGGCGTACGTTTTCAGTTGGTCGAACGCAGGAACGATCAACGCCGATGGAAACTTGCGGGCGTTGCCTATGACAATCGCCTGCTCAACCATTGGGATCGTGCGAATCATGTTTTCAATTGGTTGCGGCGCGATGTATTTGCCCAAACTGGTTTTGAGCAAATCCTTTTTGCGATCCGTGATGCGAATATATCCGTCGGCATCAATGGTTCCGATGTCGCCCGTGTGAAACCAAACGCCGTCTTCATGGCGCTGCAAACAGCGTTCGGATTCTTCAGGCAGACTGTAATACCCCTGCATGACGTTTTCGCCCTGAACGAGCAATTCCCCGTCTTCGGCGACTTTGACTTTGACGCCGGGAATTTCCCTGCCAATGGTTCCGATGCGATTTGCTTCAGGGCGATTGAACGACACCACAGGCGACGTTTCCGTCAACCCGTAGCCTTGTAAAATCAAAATCCCTGCTCCGGCAAAGATGTATGCCAATTCCGGCGAAAGCGCAGCTCCGCCAGCGACGAAAAATCGCATGCGTCCGCCGACGGCTTCGCGCCATTTGGTGAACACCAGTTTGTCCAGCACTTTCAATTCCAGCGCCAGCCGCAAGGGAACGCTTTTGTCCTGATCTTTCAGCATGGCCACCTGACGACCGACTTCGACCGCACGATGAAAGATTTTCTGCTTCATCGGCGGAGCTTCCGCTGCGCGTTTGTTGATGGTGGCGTAAATACGCTCGAACAAACGCGGCACAGCGGTAACGACCGTCGGGCGAACTTCCTTGATGTCTTCGGCGACGGTTTCGACACCGCGCGCATAGCAAATCTGCACGCCAAAACTCAGGTAAATGTACAAAACCGTTCGCTCGAATACGTGTGAAAGCGGCAAAAAGCTCAACGCCACGTCGTCGGGGCGAAGATCAAACACGCTCCCTGAATTGAGCACGTTCGACACCAGGTTGCGATGAGTCAACATCACGCCCTTGGGTTCGCCGGTCGTCCCGGAGGTGTAGATGATGGTCGCCAGATCTTCCGCTTGCGCCTGCGAAGCGAGTTGCTGGAACAACTCGGGCTGTTGCGCCCGGAGTTCAGCGCCGCTTGTTTCCAACTCTTCCATCAACATCATCCCGTCAACGATTTCTTTGGCGTCTTTCGGTTGCTCAAACAGAATCAATTGCGGGCTTTCCTCTTTTTTCAGCAGTCCGAGTGCGGGCTGTATGCGCCGCAACAATTTGCCACTGCCGACAAACAACACACGCGCGCCGCTGTTGCGAAGTATAAACGCCACCTGATCGAGCGCCTGTGTTGGATAAATCGGCACATTGATCGCGCCTGTGGAAAGAATGGCGTAATCGGTCATGCTCCATTCGGGACAACTTTCAGCCAGCAGAGCTACTCTGTCGCCCGCGCGCACTCCGAGCCGGTGCAGGCCCAGAGCCAGATTCCGCACACGATCGCGCAACTGAGCGCCTGAAATGTCTTGCCATTTCTTGTCGCGCTTGTAACTCATGACCGCGCGGTCAGCGCGACGTTCGACTGCCTGACTGAACAGCTCGTTGATTGTGCGAGGCTCTCCAGCGCTCATTGTTGATGTACCTGCCTGATTTGTAGATTTAGAAAACCGGTTTCGTTTAACAGAAAAAGCCGGAACGAACTTGATGACCGAACTACGTTTCATCATCCCGGCCAAGCGATTTGGATAATCATTCTATTTCCGGCTTTTGTCAATTTTTGCAACTGGCTGGGTTTCTCGACCGGTGAATCACTGTCCGACGCTCCTTTGTCTCACAAGAGTTTGACGTTGCGAACCTGCCGATTTACTCTACCGGCGTTGCTTTGAAAGAGCGTCTATCCAAATCGCCTCTGGATCGAACTTGACTGAACTTAACAGACATTCAGGAGATAAAATCACGATGAAATTGAAGTTGTTGATAGTCGCCATTTTTGCTACGGCTTGTTTCCTCACCGCATCAGCCAGATTGTTGCCTGGCTTGGCGGCGTCGAATTCCACTCTGGCGCAAAGCCAGAAACTTCCGGGCGACGATGTCATCATTCCGTCGGTTGACGAAAAATGGGGCGAGGTGAAATTCACGCATCAATCGCATTATGCCTATTCTGATTGCGTGTTTTGCCATCACACCAACAATAAAACCATGACGGCGGAAAGTTTCAAGGCAGGCAAGGACGGCAAAGTGCCGCTTTGCGCTGAATGCCACGTCCGCGAAGAAGGCAACCCCAAAACCCCGAAAAACAATGACGGAGTCGAACTGTGGAGCAAAGAGGCTTATCACTTCAATTGCATCGAATGCCACCAGGGCGACATTCAACACAAACCCAAAGACGCAACTCCAGCAAAAAAACAGGGCGAAGGTCCAACCAAGTGCGCTGAGTGCCACGAGAAAAAGTAATTGCAATTGTTGGTACTTTTTCCGAGCGCCAAATTCTGTGGCGCTCGGTCTGGATTGACGGATACGAAGTTACATGAACAAAGAAAATGCATTGTATGGAATCATAGGGCTGCTGGTAGGGTTAATCATCGGTTACGCCGGAACGAATTCGCTGAACGGCCTGCCGCCCGCGCCTGAATCGGGAATGGCGGCTCAATCCGCGGCACTGCCGCCGAATCACCCACCTGCCAGTGGAGCCTCCAATGGCTCTGGCGGCAGTCCCCAAGGTGAAACCATAGCCGTCATCGAACAAGCCCGCAAAGACCCGTCGAATTTCGAGGCGCAGATGAAAGCCGCCGACCAGTTTCGACAGATCAATCGCAGGGAAGGCGAATTGGAGTTCTACCTGAACGCGGTGAAGATCAAACCGAACGATCATGAACTGCTGGTGAGGCTGGGCGACACGACCTTCGATCTGGCGCGATATGAAGACGCCGCCAGATGGTACGAACAGGCGCTGAAGATCAAACCCGCCGACGCCATCGTGAAAATGGATTTGGGATTGACGTTTTATCTGCGCCAACCGCGCGATCTGGATCGAGCGATAGAACATTTTCGCGCGGCGCTGAAAGTTGATCCTCGTCACGAAAAAACGCTGCAAAATCTGACCCAGGCGTTGATTGAAAAAGGCGACAAAGCCGCAGCGGCGGAAAGTTTGAAACAACTGGAACAGGCCAGCCCCGGCAATCCATCAATCGCGCAGTTTCGCTCCAAATTGCAATAACCCGCGGTCGTTGTTGTCATCGTGAAATTCAGAATCGTTCCCAGCACAGTAGATGGTCGGCGGCAATTGCTGACCAGTTATTTGATCAACGATTCGCTGGCCATTGACGCCGGATCGCTGGCGATTGGCCTGACGCCGGAAGAGCAGTTGAAAATCCGTTCCATCGTCATCACCCACGCGCATCTGGATCACGTCATTTCGCTGCCGTTGATGGTCACCGATCTGTTTGAAGAATTGCGCGAACCGATCAGGCTCTACGCTACGCCGTCGGATTTCGAGGCGATTCAACACCATTTGCTGACGCCGAGAGTCTGGATTGGGCTGGAAACGATGAAGAATGCCCACACCGAATTGATCGCCTATCACCCGATCCGATCCAATGAAAGTTTTGTCGCCGAAGGGTTGAAAATCACTCCTATTGCCGTGACGCATACGATTTTGACGCACGGTTTGCTGGTGGAAGATGACAATTCGGCGTTGCTTTTCACTTCCGACACAGGCCCAACCCACCAAATCTGGCAAATCGCACAAGATTGCGACAAGCTTCGCGCCGTGTTCATTGACCTGTCATTTCCCAATCGGCTGACTGATCTGGCGCGAGTTTCGTGTCATCATTCTCCGGCGACACTGCTCGAAGAATTGCCCAAGATCAAGGCAGGCGTGCCGGTTTACGCCGTGCATCTGAAAGCCATGTATCATCATCAAGTGGCGGCGGAAATTGCCGAATTGAATCATCCCGGCATTCAGATCGCCGAGGTGGGACGCGAATACGAGTTTTGAATATGCCGAATCTTTACGTTCAGACTCCAGAAAACAAGAACTTTACCTTCGAGATCAGCCGACCGGAAATCACCATCGGTCGAGAATTGAAAAACGACATCATCCTGGATGATCCGCGCGTATCGCGTCTGCACGCCCTGATACTGAAAATTGATTCGGAGGTCGTCTTGCGCGATCTGGGCAGCGGCAACGGAACCTTCGTCAACGGCCAGCGCATTCAACCCAATTCCGATTACAAGTTGAAGGAAGGCGATGAAATCAAGGTGGGTTCCTGCACGCTGCTTTTCCAGAGCATTGACCCTTTACGCACGCAACTGCCGGTGGATTCATTCCGTGAAGTCATGCAGAAAACGCCGAATGACCTGCTGGCCATTTCGGCATTGCACAGTTTCTCTGCGTCACAGGAAATTCCAGCCATCGTTTATCGTCAGGAACTGGAAAAGAAAGAACGCATTCTGCGGCTGTTTTATGACCTCAATCTGAAACTCAGTTCGGCGTTTTCGCTGGAAGAAATCTACGAACAGGTCTTTGACATTTTGATGGAAGCCACGTCGGCGTCGCGCTGTTTCATCTTTCGCAAAACCGAGCAGGGCGATTTTCAACAGGTTGCCGCTCGCATGCGAAAGGAAGGCGAAATCGGCGACCCGCTGCCCATCAGCCAGACCATCTTTGCCAAAGTCGCCAGCGAACGAGTGTCCATTTTGCTGGAAGACGCCATGCAACCGGACAGCGGCCTGTCGTCGAAAAGCATTCTCTACAGCCAGATTCAATCCGTGATGGCTGCGCCGATTGTCGGCCCGCGCGGATTGCTCGGCATCGTTTATGTTGATCGGCAGGATGACCTGGAAGCCTTTTCCGCCGACGACCTGGACCTGCTCAACGCCGTCGCCGTTCACACCGGCATCGCCCTGAACACTGTCATTACCTACGAACGATTGCAGAAACAATCGCAGGCGCGATCCAACTTCGAACGCTTTTTGCCGCGTCAGGTGGTGGATGAAATTCTTCGCTCGCCTGAACGCATCAAACTCGGCGGCGTTCGCCAGAAAGTCACAGCGTTGTTCGCCGACGTTCGCAACTTCACCACGCTTTCGGAAAGCAGCACCCCGGAACTGATCGTCAGCCTGCTCAACCGGTATTTTTCGATGGTCAGCGAAATCATATTTCGACACGGTGGAACGCTGGACAAATACATCGGTGACGGATTGATGGCGCTGTTCGGCGCGCCTTACGTCGGCGAATTGGACGCCGTGCAAGCCGTTCGCGCCGCCGTCGAAATGCAACGCGCGATGGTGCGATTCGCGGAAGAGTTGAAAGCCGAAAATCTGCCGCCTATTTCAATCGGCATTGGCATCAACACCGGCCAGGCGATTGTCGGGTACATCGGTTCGGAAACCCGGCTCGATTACACGGCCATCGGCGACACCATCAACACCGCCGCGCGTCTGGAAAGCCTGGCTCAACCCGGACAGATCGTCATCAGCGAAAATACCATGCAGGTGTTGGACGAAAGCTTTACCTTGAAACCGCTCGGCACCGAAAAGCTGAAGGGCAAAAATGTAACCTTGAGAATTGCCGAGGTGGTGTGGAAGTAACGTCGGGTTGGCCTGTTTTGCGCGTTAACGACCGAACGCGCAGAGTTCGACAGACGTTTGTCGTTTCAATACTTCACTTCCGGCTTGCCGTCGAAACGTTTCGGATTGAGAGGCTGATTGACCTTATATTCGCCGATCGTCATTTCTTCGATGATTTTGCCGTCCAGCGTTACTTTCACGCGTTGCGGCAAGGTCACTCCGTTGATCGTTGTGTGATCAAGAAATCGCCAGATCACTTCGTGGCGCTGAGGCGGTTTTGACCGGGCAAGACGTTCCTGCCGCGCGCGCGCATAAGTGTCACGCATAAACCGGCGATCAAACGAATTGGCTTCGACAATGACGGTTTCACGCATGGCTTCGTAAAACACGACCGCCAACCCGGCGGGCAATTGCGTCCTGCGATCCAGTAACAGAATCTTCCGTAATCCTTCCTGCCCTTCCACCAGAATCGCATCGCATTGCTGCCCTTCCAGATCGGCAATTCCCATATAACTCATTTCCGCGGCCACCGAAGAAGGCATTTGTAACGTCCAGCCCAGCGTATACAAGGCAATTTGTTGTTTGGCAGTGCGCGTTTGCATCAACATCGTGCGTTCGACATCGCCGACATCAATCACGCGACGATCCGGCCCGAAAGAACGAACCCGCATCGGCGGGTTTCGCCAGGCCTGATCGCCGTTCAGAATTTCGGTGTACGACACATCAAAGCCGGACAAGGTGTCGTTTTTCATCTTCAGCCGAAATCGTTCGGGGAACCAGAATTCCGCTTCGATCTTGCCGGAAAGCGTTTTGTCGTTTTCGACGACCTTGGTCGGCGATTGCACGCTGAAGTATTTGATGAAACGCGAAGTCTGCGCCTTGAACGTCAACGTTTGCACCGACTCAAATCCTGCGGCGGCTCTGGCCTGTTGAATCAATTCCCTGGCGCGAGCGACATCAGCGTATCTTTCACCATCGGCGTTCGGGTTCGGCAATTGCGCCACGGCCATCATTGCGCAGAACGCCATCACAGCGACTGCCAGCAATACTCCCCGTTTGATTTTCGAGATGAAAAGCATACGTCCGAACTACACTCACTGAAACATTACTTCTTCACGCGCTTGCCTATGCAATACAAAAAGCCGGACGTGCGCATGAAAATCTGGCCATCGGAAATTGCTGGCGAACTGAGGCAATAATCGCCAAGCACGTTTTCGGCCAGCACTTCAAATTGCGGCCCAGCCTTGACGACAATCGTGAAGCCTTCTTCGCTGGTGGCGTAAATCTTGCCATCGGCCAGCACAGGCGAAGCGCTGTACGTGCCGGGTTTCATCCGCTGATTGCCGTAAATTTCTTTGCCTGTTTTGGCGTCAAGACAAAACATCGTCCCGTTGTCGCGCACCACGTAAAAGTATTTGCCGTCCGTCACCGGCGTCGGCACGTCTGGCCCGGCGGCAAAAGTCCAGGCAATGTGCGTATTCGAAATGTCGCCGCTGCCTCCGGCCTTGACGGCCATGTATGGATTGCCTCGGCTGCCCGCGTATATCAAACCGTCGAACACAATCGGCGAATTGACGATGCGGTTGAAGGCGATGTTTTGCGGATTCAAACCATAAGCTCGCCAGAGTTCCTTGCCGGTTGCCGGATCGTGGCCGGTGACGCAATCGCCTCCACTCAAAACGATCTGCATGGTGTTGCCCTGTTTCAACAGCGCAGGCGTGATGTAGGCGTCGGGCGATTCCGTATGCGCAGGCGTTGGCCTTTCGTGTCGCCAGATGGTTTTGCCGGTCGCCTTGTCAATTTTCAACAGGTACGAAGGATCGTCGGTTTTCATCCCATGCAGCACCGGAACATACAGCGCGTTTTCATGCAGCAGCGGCGAAGACCCGTACCCCCAGTTCAAACCGAATTTGCCATAATCCTTCTGGATGTCGCGCATCCACAGTTCATTGCCTTTGAAATCGAAGGCGCGCAACACGCCCATTCCCGTCAACACCCAGACGGTTTTGCCATCCGTCACCGGCGATGGCGAAGACATGTTCTGTTTACGCATCATGTGATCGCCAGCGCCCAGCGGCTTTTTCCACAACACTTTTCCGGTCGTGCGATCCACCGCCCAGAACGACAAAGTGCCAGCGGTCTTGGTTCCGTCGGCGACGTTCAGGAAAATCATGTTGTCCCAGATGATAGGGGTCGAACCGCTGCGGTCGGGCATTGCCAGCTTCCATGTGACGTTTTCTTCCGTGCTCCATTTGGTCGGCAGATTCTTTTCATTGCTGATGCCGTTCATCATCGGCCCTCTCCATTGCGGCCAGTTGTCGGCAGAAACCACCGCCAGTGAAATCAGGCAGATCGCCGAGATGAAAACCAGAATGAGCGACAGTCTTCGACGCATGTCTTTTCCTCCGATTGAAGTTTTGAGTTAAGGTTGAATCGTTGTTTACAGGAAGTCGTATGGTAGTCGAAAGAAATCAACTGCGAAAGCCGCAACCGGGATTTCTTTTCATCCGTCGTTAGCAAGGACAGTATCTGCACCGAAACGACAAGCTGACAGCTTGTCTCGGATTTCCGGTAAGGACCAATTCACAGAACATTCGACAAGCTGGCAGCTTGTCATACATCAGGAGACGCCATCAATGAACAGATTCGGTTCAACCCTTCGTCTGGCAATCGCGCTGGTTTTGATTTTCGCTCTTGCCTTCACGCCGATTTCCAACGCGCAGAAAAATCCGGATATTCCAGACGCCAAAGACCTGGACACGCCGACCAGCGAAATGAAAACCTCGATCGAGCGATATGCCATGGATCGCAACACGCTCGGACGATTGTTTCCGGTCGAGAGTTCTCCGGCGCGGGTGGCTCGTTATAAAAGGCTTTACTCCGACTGGCTGGCGACGATTGGCAAGCTGAATTTCGACACGATGAGTCAGGACGGCAAAGTGGATTACCTGTTGTTCCGCACACATCTTGAACACGAATTACAGCAACTGGAGATTAACGCCAAAGCCTTTGCCGAAATCACGCCTTTGATGCCCTTTGCCAAAACCATCACTGAATTGGCTGAAGCTCGTCGGAACATGGAAAAGATCGAACCGTTCAAAATCGCCTCGACATTGAACGTGATGAACAAGGAAATCGAAACTGCGCGTCGTTCGCTCGAAGCCGGTCTGCGCGCCGAACCCGGCAAGTGGAAACGTTCGACGCTGAATCGCGCGGCAATGACATTGAACGGATTCCGCAATACCCTGCGCATCTGGTTTGGGTATTACAACGGCTACGATCCGCTGTTCACCTGGTGGGTGGACGAACCATACAAAGCCGTTGAGCAATCATTGGCCACTTACGCCACTTTTTTGACTGATCGAGTCAACGGAACGCGGACAGCGCCGACAATGGCGGCAGCAGCGCCTGCGGGAGCAGGTCAAGGCGCTGGTCGCGCTGGCGCAGGAGGCGGTTTGCCAGGCGGCCCTGGTGGCGGCGGAGGTTTCGGCGGTGGCGGTCAGCGCGGCGGTTTTGGCGGTGGCGGCAATACGGCTAACGCGCGCGCCGGAGACGCCAGCGACATCATCGGCGACCCGATTGGCCGCGAAGCGTTGATGATCGAACTGCAAGCCGAAATGATTCCCTACACGCCGGAAGAATTGATCGCCATCGGCTGGAAAGAACTGGCCTGGTGCGAAGAAGAAATGAAGAAGGCTTCGCGCGAACTGGGTTTCGGCGATGACTGGCACAAGGCTCTGGAACACGTCAAAAACAAATACGTCGAACCCGGCAAACAACCGGAGATGATCAAGGCTCTGGCGCTGGAAGCCACCGAATACGTCGAGAAAAACAACCTGCTCACCGTGCCGCCGCTCGCCAAAGAAGATTGGGCGATGGAAATGATGTCGCCCCAGCAGCAACTGGTCAGCCCCTTCTTTCTGGGCGGCCAGAACATCATCGTTTCGTATCCGACCAACACCATGGCGCACGAACAAAAGATGATGAGCATGCGCGGCAACAATCCGCACTTTTCCAAAGCGACCGTTCATCACGAACTGATTCCAGGCCATCACCTGCAGGGATTCATGAATGCACGGTACAAGACTTATCGCGGATTGTTCGGCACGCCATTCTGGACTGAAGGCTGGGCGTTGTACTGGGAATTGCTGTTGTGGGATATGAAATTTCCGACTACGCCGGAAGATCGCATAGGCTTTTTGTTCTGGCGCAGTCATCGCTGCGCGCGCATAGTCTTTTCGCTCAGCTTCCACATGGAAAAGATGACGCCACAGGAATGCATTGATCTGCTGGTCAAGCGCGTCGGCCACGAAGTGGACAACGCCACGGCGGAAGTTCGCCGCTCATTCGCTGGCAATTACGGCCCGTTGTATCAAGCCGCGTATTTGCTCGGCGGATTGCAGATTTACTCAATGCACAAGGAACTGGTGGGTTCCGGCAAGATGACCAACAAGGTCTTTCACGACACGATTCTGAAAGAGAATCGCATCCCTATTGAAATGGTTCGCGCGCTGCTGACCAAACAAAAACTGACGCGCGATCACAAAACCAACTGGAAGTTTTACGGCCCAGTGACAACCGGAAACTGATTCAGGATTTAGGATTTTGGAGCCAGGATTTAGGAGCGGCGAGAAACGCTAGCTCCTAAATCCCAACTCCTAAATCCTGCTTATGGCTTATTCGCCAACGCTGACCGAACCAACGCCAGCGTTTCTTCCAATTCCTTGCCGACGATTTCCAAACGTGGCGGGCGAACGCGCGCGCTGCCCATTCCGACTTCCTGCTGCACCAGTTTGATGAGCTGCACGAATTTCGGCACGCAATCCAATCGCAGCATCGGCAAAAACCAGTTGTAAAGCTTCATCGCTTTTTCCTTTTCGCCGTTCATCGCCAGATTGAACAGGTCAACGGATTCTTTCGGCAAAGCGTTGACCAAACCGGCAATCCAGCCGACCGCGCCGACGCCTATGGCTTCGACTATGCCGTCGTCCACGCCGACCAGAACCGCCAGACGATCTCCCACCAACGCGCGAATCGCAGTCACGCGCCGAGTGTCTGCGCTGGATTCTTTCACCGAATGAAAATTCTCGTGTTCGTTGGCCAGTTCCTGAATCTGTTCCGGCAGAAAGTCCGTGCCGTAGGCAATCGGATTGTTGTAAAGCATGCAGGACAGCTTGGTGGCTTTGAAGGTTTCGGCGACGTGGTATTTCATTTCGCGCCAATCGCCTTTGTAAACATAAGGTGGCAAAACCATCAACCCCTGACAGCCTTTGTCGGCGGCCATTTTGGCTTGTTCAATGGCTTCGGCGGTGCTCAGCGCGGAAATCGCTCCGACGACGGGGCTGTCGCCCGAAGCCTTGACGATGGTTTCCCACAAAGCGCCGCGTTCGGCAAACGTCAGCGTGTTACCTTCGCCCAGGCTGCCCGGCGCAACCATTCCGGTGCAACCGTTGTCCAGCATCCAGCGAACGTGTTTGGCAACGAAGCCGTGATCAATGCTCAGGTCTTCGTTGAAGCAGGTTGTAATTGCGGGCATGACACCCTTCCAAATCATAGACATGGTTTTTTCCTCGTTGGGAACGCCCGCGCCCTCGCGGGCAAAAAAAAGTGGATGGCAACTGTATTCATCAACCGATGAGCGAGCCGCCAAAACCAGCCCGCGAGGGCGCGGGCGTTCCAGTTAAATTTTCCAGCCGGGCAGGAAACACAGGCGGTCGAACCGATTCCATTCCCCAGCCAAACAAAAATTCCGTCGCCGCGCCGCAGATGCGTCCCTGACAAGGCCCCATGCCGCAGCGAGTTTGCAACTTGGCCTCGCGCCAAGAAGCCTGTTTCTGCAATCGTTCAAAACTGACGTCTTCGCAGCGGCAGACCAGCGTTTCCGCCGTCGGCAACGCGCGCAACTCTTCGCGCAAAGCGAAAGTCCGGTTCAGCGCTTCGGCGAATCGCCATTGTCCGGCGCGTTCGGCAAACAATCGCCGCGCTTCGTCTTGACGGCCAGCGGCAGCCAATCCGGCAATCTGGCCTTCGACCAACGACAATTCCAATCCGCCAATGCCGGTTGTTTCGCCCGCGCAGTAAACGCCGTGCAAAGAAGTCTGTTGAAATTCGTTGACCTTGACCGCGCCGTTTTCAATCGCGCAACCGAGCATCGCCGCCAGTTCGACATTCGGTAAAAGATAAAAACCGCACGCCAGATAATCGCATTCGATCTCCCAGCTTTTGTCGCTTCGCCGCAAGGTGACAGATTCCAGTTTGTCTTTGCCTTTTGCCGCAACAGGCCAGCAACCTGGCAGGTAAGGAACTCCAGCCAGTTGTTTTTTCAGACTGACGGCTTGAGCGATTTTCGACGGCTGGCCGATCAACGCCGCGCCAAACCGCAGCAAACGATTCCATCCGGCTTGTTCAGCGATGAGCAGAAGTTCGGCTCCGCGTTTTTTCAAATAAGCCGCAACCGCCATCAGCAAAGGCCCGCTGCCGGCAACGACGATTCGTTTGCCTGCGACCGGATAATTCGATTTGGCCAAGGCCTGCAATCCACCTGCGCCTGCGACTCCCGGCAAAGTCCAGCCGGGAAACGGCAAAAACCGTTCGCGCGCGCCAGTAGCCAGAATCAGTTTTTCAAATCGCAATTCGCAACAGCCGTCGGCAGTTTCAGCCAGCAAACATCCTGCTTCCGGTTGAGCAAAAATCCTCGCGCCTTGAACGAAATTGACGTTGACGCTTTTCAATCGCGCGAACCATTCACGGGCTTCGGGCGAACTCGGCTGCGTCTGATCGGCGCGCCAGATTTGTCCGCCGGGCGAAGCAGGAACTGGGTTGTCATCAACAACAGTGACTTGCTTGCCGAATTCCGCCGCGCGAATCGCCGCCGCAATTCCAGCAGGGCCGGCGCCAATAATGAGAACTTCTGTTTCAAAGGGTGAGAGATGAGGGACGAGGGACGAGGGATGAGATTTCATCCTCCCCACTTCATCTATACCTGCGAATTCCGTTATGACGTTCTGTCCATCAGTCGCAGAAATCTGGCAACTGCGGCTGTGAGCCTGGCCGTTGATCGTCACGCGGCATTCAAAACAAATTCCCATCCCGCACAAAGGCGCGCGCGCTTCGCCAGTGACTGAGCGACGAAAAGCGGTTTCGCCTGCCGCAGCGACAGAGGTTGAAACCATGCTTCCGGCAGGAACGCTTACCGGCTCGCCGTTGACTTGCAGCTTGATCGAATCAGGCATGCTCGGTCTCCACAGTTGATCGAGAAGGCAGATATGGCTCAATCGGTATGGCCGGAGTTCGGTTCAGCGCTTGATCGGCCAGCAGTTTCGCCGTGCCCAGCGAAGTCGTGATGCCCAATCCTTCGTGCCCCGTCGCCAGATACAAATTTTCAACCGCGCTTTCGCCAATCAGCGGCAACTTGTCCGGCGTCGCCGCACGAAAACCAGTCCAGGTTCGCAACACGGACAGCTTCGCAAGTTGCGGCATGTACTCAATGGCTCGTTCAAGCATTCGCTTCAAAATCGGCGGATCAATCTGTTTTCCTTCGACGCCGTATTGCCGCGAAGAGCCAATCAGAATCTGTCCCGTCTTGCGCGGCTGAGCATTGAAGGCAACTGAATCCGTCGAAATAGAATGCGCGCTTTTCAAATATCCAAGCTCAATCAATTGATGCCGCACGAAATTTGGATAACGATCCGTGATGACCAGATGACCTTTGCGTTTTTGGACGTTGATGCCGGGCGTTAATTCCGGCGCCCAACTGCCGGTTGCGTTGACCGTCAAACCAGCAGCGATAAAACTGCCGTCGTTCAACCGAGCGCCGTTTCCAGTCAGCTCAATTACCGGCTTGCCTTGAAAAAGCTGCGCGCCGCGTGCTTGCGCTCGTTCGATGAAAAAGCGCGCTCCGCAAGGAGGATACGTCACGCCGTCTTGCGGCACGCGCAGTCCACCCGCCAATCCCGCGCGCAAATTCGGTTCAGCTTCGGACAATTGACGCGCGTCCAACACTTCTGCCGGAATTCCGCGCTGAACATAAAACGCTTCCTTGCGACGAACTTCATCCATTTCTTCTTCGTCGGCTGCGACCCACATCGTGCCGCATTCTTCGTATTCGGTGTCTTTCGGGAGTTCGGCGGCCAGCGCGCGCCAGAGTTGCTGGGAATAGTTGGTCAGCGCGAATTGCGCTTCGGAATCGTCCATCACCACGATGTGACCCATTCCGGCGGCAGTCGCTCCGCCGCCAATCTGGCCAACTTCGATGACGGCGACGCGCAAACCGGCTTGCGCAAATTCGTCCGCGCACGCAGCGCCGACAATTCCCGCGCCGACAATCACCACATCAAAATTCATTGCCGGATTCCCCAACAGAACGGATCGCGTTCGTCCAAAATCAACGTGGCTTCGGCGTTGACGAAGGCGGAGCCTTTGATGCGCGGATGAACTTTTCCGTCAACGATCTTGACGCTGCCTTCAAAGACGCTGCCGACTATGCTTTCCTGCCGCCAGATTTGGCCTTCGGCCAGTTTGCCGTCGGCATACAGGCAGGCCAGCTTGGCGCTTGTTCCGGTTCCGCATGGCGAACGGTCATAAGCTTTGCCGGGACACAGCACGAAGTTTTTGCTGTCGGCAATCGTCGAAGCGCCGAACAATTCAATGTGGTCAATTTCCTTGCCATCATCGCCAGTGATGCCTTGTTCAGGTAGAGCTTGTCGAATCTTCCAGGTGAATTCCGTCAAGCCTTCAACGTTGTCTAGCGTCAATTCCTGTCCGTGATCGTTCACCAAAAAGAACCAGTTCCCGCCCCAGGCGACATCGCCGAACACATCGCCGTAACCGGGAATTTCAACCGCCGCGCGATTGGCTGACCGATAGCTTGGCACATTGCCGACCGTGACTTCGCCAGATTCGTGCAGCGTAGCGGTGACTACGCCAACAGGAGTTTCGATACGATGTTCGCCCGGTTGAATGCGATTCATAAAGCTGAGCGTCGCCACCAAACCAATAGTGCCGTGCCCGCACATTCCCAAGTAACCTACATTGTTGAAAAAGATGACGCCCGCCGCGCAAGTTGGATCAACCGGTTCGCACAACAGCGCGCCGACTACGACATCGGAACCGCGCGGTTCATTGACCGTCGCGGATCGGTATTGGTCAAACTGGTCACGGAAAATTTTCAGCCGTTCTGCCATTGAACCATTGCCAAGTTCCGGCCCTCCGCTGACGATCAGCCGCGTAGGCTCTCCGCCGGTATGCGAATCAATTACGCTTATTCGTTTCAGATTGCTGTTTGCCACAGATTCACCGCTTAGATTGAATTTTGATTGTGAAGAGCAGATTGACGGTCTGTATACGTCACGCCGCAAAGTTCTGTCAAAGATTTCAATTTGATTACTCCGCAAATAGCTTTTACTGTGTCGCCAAATCAACTTTTCAGGAGAATCAGAAATGAAACTATTGTTCGCACTGGCGCTCGCGCTGTCTGCAATCGGACATCTCAACAGTTCGGCAAAGACAGTCAAAGCCGAGTTGAAAGTTGGCGCCGCCGCCGTCGCCGTCACGCCTTTTGGCCAGCATCCTGATTGGGATGGAGGGATAAATGCCACAGGCGTCTGGGGAGAAAAGTTCACCGATCAAAACGGCAATGGAGTCTGGGATGGTGGCGAACCCTGGGAAGACGATCCGGGCAACACTGAACTCGACGCCAGTTCTAAAAACAAATACGACGGAATTTATCTGGCTGGGTTTGGCGACAAACGACTGGCCACAGGCAAACACGACGATTTGTGGGCGCGAACTATAGTGCTGGATTACGGCGCGACGCGCATCGCCATCGTGGCGGTGGATTTCATCGGCTATTACACCGACGGCAAATACTACGGCATCAAGCAGGTTCAAAAACTGCTCGACCCAAAACTCGGCATTCAGGAAATCCTGCTCTCCAGCACGCACAGCCACGAAGGCCCTGACACGATTGGCCCCTGGGGAGATGGCGCGTTGAAAGACGGCAAGTTTCCGAAATATCTGCGCTTCGTGGATCGGCAGATCGCCAAAAGCATTTCGATGGCGGCGGCCACGCTGCAACCGGCCAGGATCAAATTCGGACAGACCGACCCGACCAAATCGCCTTCGCTGGCAGGGATGCAAACGCGCACCAGCGGACGCCCTCCGCGCTTTTATGACGAAGAGTTGCGCGTGATGCAATTCGTAGGAGCCAGAGCCAACAAAACCATTGCCACGCTGATCAACTGGAATACGCATCCCGAATCCATGGAAGATAAAAATACCTTGCTGACCTCGGACTTTCCGCATGCGATTCGGGAAACCGTCGAAGGGAAATTCGGCGGCACGGCGTTGTTCATCAACGGAGCCATCGGCGCAGTCGAAATCATCGGCGATTCCAACACCAAACCAACCGACAGGTTTCGATTCGATGGCAAAGACTTCCCTCTCAATCCCAAGAACAATCGCCCGGAATATACTTTCGACCGCACCGAAGCCATAGGGCGCGACGTTGGTCAGGCCGTCATCGAAGCGCTGGCGCGCGGTGAATGGAGCAAATCTTCCAAGCTGGAAGTGAAAAAAGCCGACTTGAAAGGCCCTATGGATAATGAAGGTTATAAGTTTCTGTCACGGCTGGGAGTGTTCGATACGATTTCAACTCCGACGGACGGTTCGGAACCGCAATTCCAAACCTGGATTTACGCCTTGACCTTGGGCGACGCGCAGATTGTGACGACGCCTGGCGAATTGTTCCCTGAAGTTTTTTACGGCGTCGCCAAACACAAACGCGCCGATTGCCCGCAAGCAGACACTGGCGCTCCGAGCGAACCTTCGATCCGCGATGCAATGACGGCGAAGTATCGGTTTATGTTCGGGCTGTGCCCGGACGAACTGGGTTACATAGTGCCGATGTACGATTGGCGGCGAGAACCTGTGGATTTGCAAAAGCTGCAAATAAAACAATCGGTTGATCCCTGCAAATCGAACGGCGTGCCGAATCATTACCACGAAACCAATTCGGCAGGTTCCACGCTGGCTCCGGCCTCGGCGTGCGTGACGGTGGCATTGTTGACCGGCAAAATTCCGACTGATGCGGCTTGCAAAAACGTGATGCAGCATTCGGATTATGTGGCCAAGCTGGCAAAAACTGCTCAACAAGCAAAGCCGGAAAGTCACTCCCAACGTCCGTAATTCCACGCGTTTATTAACGCCTTATGAAGCTTTATCGGCATAAGCAGGATTGATCGTAATCAAACCGTAAACTTTCTCAGGGGTCAATGCCTTGACAGCTTCTGACCCGATCAGTAGTATCCGCACTTCCAAAATGCGGATGTGGCGGAACTGGTAGACGCGCTAGTTTCAGGTGCTAGTGAGAGCAATCTCGTGGAGGTTCGATTCCTCTCATCCGCATGGAACGAAAAGGGCGGCCACAAACGGTCGCCCTTTTCGTTTTCAAATCCCGAATCTCGAATCTGAAATTTCTTCATGCCTTCAGACGATCAGCTAGCGGCTTCGACGGACGCCGCTGATTCCATACTCAAACCTCATCCGTATGCGGCATTGCATCAACGCGATTTTCGATTGTTTCTGGGCGGACACGTGTTGTCGGTTTTGGGCGTACAGATGCAAAACGTCGCCGTCGGCTGGCAGCTTTACGACAAAACCAATTCAGCATGGCCATTGGCGATGGTCGGATTGATTCAAGCTGCGCCGATCATAGGTTTGGCGCTTCCCGCCGGGCAAATTGCGGATCGCTTTGATCGCCGAAAAATCCTGATGACGGCAACCGTGCTGGCTGTCATCAGCGCGTTGGGACTGGCTGCGGTGTCAGCAACCGGCGGCAACGTCCGATTGATCTATGCCTGCCTGTTCCTGAGCGGTCTGGCCAGAGCCTTTCAAGGCCCGGCGCGTTCTTCGCTGATGCCGCAACTTGTTCCGCGTCCAATTTTCACGAACGCGGTTACTTGGGCAGTCAGCGGATTTGAAATGGCTTCGCTGGCGGGGCCTGCGCTTGGCGGATTGCTGATCGCAGTGTTTGGCGGCGCGACAAAAGTTTATCTGCTGGCGGCGCTGGGCAGCGTGTTTTACTTTTCGATGCTGGCGGCAATCACCAACCGGCCCTTCGTTGCCGAATCGCAGAACGTACACGCCGCAACCAAGGACTGGCGTTCGTTTGTCGCCGGTTTTCTGTACGTCTGGCGAACCAGGTTGTTGTTCACGGTCATGTCGCTGGATTTGTTCGCCGTCTTGCTGGGCGGAGCCGTCGCGTTGTTGCCCGTTTATGCCAAAGACATCTTGCACGTAGGCCCCGCCGGATTGGGCGTATTGCAAGCCGCTCAATCAGTCGGCGCAATGAGCATGGCGTTGCTGACCACTCATTTGCCGCCACTGAAAAAAGCCGGAAGCACATTGTTGTGGGCAGTCGCAGGTTTTGGCGCAGCGACCATTGTCTTCGGCTTGTCACGAAATTTCTGGCTGTCCGTGACAATGTTGTTCCTTACCGGGGCTTTCGATAACATCAGCGTCGTCATTCGCCACACTCTGGTGCAAACGCTAACGCCTGACGAAATGCGCGGCAGAGTTTCCGCCGTCAACGGCATGTTCATCAGCGCGTCGAACGAAATCGGACGCTTTGAATCGGGATCGGTGGCTGCGTTGGCAGGCGCAGTGTTTTCGGTCGTCAGCGGTGGCATTGGAACATTGCTGGTGGTGGCCATTACCGCATTCGCATCGCCGCAATTGCGAAAGTATGGTTCGCTGCACGAAAGCTCAAACAAACATTGACCTGAATTTTTATGCTCATTCATCTGCAATACGGCAAAGACGGATTGCCCGTTGAAATTCCGTCATCCAACGTCACGGTCCTGGCTCCGCAATTCATCGCGGGCTTGTCTGACGAAGCGGCGGCGTTTGCCGAAGCGGTGCGAAAGCCGATCAACACAAAACCATTGAAAGAACTCATCAACGCTTCGGACAAGGTGGCTATTGTCATCCCCGACATCACTCGCCCGTTGCCAAGCGACCGTTTGCTCGGCTGGTTGTTTGCCAAACTCGATCACGTCCCGGCGGAGAATTTCGTCATCATCAACGGCACAGGTTCGCATCGTGTGAACACTCCGGCGGAGTTGGAACAGATGGTTGGCAAAGACGTTGCCGCGCGTTACAGCATCGTCAATCATAATTCGCACGATCCGGCGACCTTGAAATTCGCAGGCAAAACCTCGGATGGCCGCGAAGTGTTTTACAACCGCGAATACGTCGAAGCCGACAAACGCATTGTCATGGGCTTCATTGAACCGCACTTTATGGCCGGATTTTCGGGCGGCTACAAAGGCATCTTTCCTGCGGTCGCCGACATTGATTCGATCATGCATTACCACCGCGCCGAAGTGATTGGTTCACCGAAAAGCACCTGGGGCGTGCTGGAAGGCAATCCGACGCAACAACAGATTCGCGCCAACGGCTCGTTGCTGCCGGTGGATTTCTGCATCAACGTTACATTGAATCGAAAGCGCGAAATCACCGCGTTCTTTTGCGGAGAAACGCTGGCTGCGCACGCCAAAGGTTGCGAACACTCACGATCAACCGTGATGATTCCCTGCTCGAAACCGTTTCCGATTGTCGTCACGACCAACAGCGGTTACCCGCTGGATCAAAACCTGTATCAAGCCGTCAAAGGAATGTCCGCCGCCGCTCAAGTCGTCGAGCAGGACGGTCTGATTATCGCTGCTTCAAAATGCAATGACGGTTTTCCCGCGCACGGCAATTTCAAAACTTTGCTGTTTGACCACGACTCGCCGCAAGCGATTTTGGACACGATTCTTGCGCCGGGCTTTTCGATGTACGACCAATGGGAAGCGCAACTGCTGGCGATGATTCGGCTGAAAGCTCGTGTAGCGCTGCACAGCGACATTCCGGCGGACGAAGTTCGCCGCGCACACTTGGAAGCTACAACAGACATTGCGGCAACGATTGCCGAAGAGTTGAAACGCATCGGACAAGACGCACCTATCGCCATTCTGCCTGAAGGCCCAATGACAATTCCCTATTTGGCGCAAACAGCAACTGCATAAACCACCTTGCCGCAGATTAACGCAGACAAACGCAAATCAGCGAGAATCAGCGTTCATCTGCGGCTTATGAAAAAGCCAATGACAAACCAAACTAACTCCGTCGCAACCACCGAAGAAATTCGCTCGCACTTCCCTGCTTTGAATCGCCAACACAACGGCCATCCGGTCGCGTATTTCGACAGCCCCGGCGGAACGCAAGTCCCACGCGAAGTCGCCGCCGCCATCAGCGATTATCTGTTCCATCACAACGCCAACACGCATTGGGCGTATCCGACCAGCGCCGAAACCGACGCTCTGCTTGCGGAAGCGCGCCAGACCTTCGCCGACTTTTTCAACTGCAACGCTGACGAAGTTTCCTTCGGCGCAAACATGACCACAATCACCTTTCACGTCGGCAGAGCTTTGGGGCGCGGCTGGAATCCAGGCGATGAAATCGTCGTCACCGAACTGGATCACCACGCCAATTCCGACACCTGGCGCGAACTGGCCAAAGATCGCGGACTGACGATCCGCACAGTCAGAATGCTGACCGAAACCGGCCAACTGGATTGGGACGATCTGGAAGGGGCCTTAACGCCAAAAACGAAATTGCTGGCTATTGGCGGAGCTTCGAATGCTCTGGGAACGGTCAACGACATTCAACGAGCGGCGCGGCTGGCTCATGCCGCAGGCGCGCTGGTGTACGTTGACGCGGTTCATTATTCGCACCATCTGTTGCCGGACGTGAAAGAGTTGGAATGTGATTTTCTGGCGTGTTCGGCTTACAAATTTTACGGCCCGCATATCGGAGTCTTTTACGGACGCCACGAACTGCTCGAATCCCTGGACGTTCCGCGCCTGCAACCCGCCGCCAGCGAAGCTCCCGAACATCTGGAAACAGGTACGCAAAACCACGAAGGCATTATCGGAGCCGCAGCCGCCGTCAACTTTCTGGCTTCGCTCGCCAAAGTAGGCTCCGAAGGCGCAACTCGACGCCAACGATTGCAGCGCACCTATGACGTGCTGCACGAACGCGGCCTGGAACAAGTCAAACAATTGTGGAAAGGTTTGCACGCTATCGAAGGCGTCACCGTTTACGGCCCTGCTCCCGACCAACCGCGCACTTCGACAATTTCCTTCACCGTCAAAGACATCCCCTCCGAAGAAGTCACCAAACGCTTGGTCGAACGCGGCGTCTTCACTTCGCACGGAGACTTTTACGCTCAGACGGTGGTGGAAAAGCTTGGGAAGGTTGAACAAGGTTTGGTGCGCGTCGGCTGCGCCTGTTACACGACTACGGAAGAAATCGCCCGGCTGATTGATGGCGTGCGCGACATTGCGAAGTAAGGTCTGGGTACGCGCAGCTTCCAGCGCGCATACCCATGGCAAGTTGCACCTTCGGAAGAATCAGCAGAACTGCCAGGCACGCACGCTGGAAGCGATGCGTACCCAGCTACTTCAAATAATGGAACGAGCGCCAGAACACCAAGCGGGCGGCGAGTTGCGGCATCAGTTTATCCAGCGGGATCAAACCGCGCGTTTTAGCTTCGGCGACGGCATTTTCGGCTTTGGTGCGCAAAGCCAGCGTCCAACTTGCGTGGTCGAATGATTTGTTGGCTCGCATGTAGGCTTGCTGTTCTTCGGCTTCGGCGGTGCGGCCTTCTTTGGCCAGGAGTTCAGCGTAGACGGCTCGGCCAAAGACAGATTCAGGGTAAGCCGTCAGACAATGCTTCATCAATTGATTCGCGCGGGATAAATTGCCCGCCTGTTCGTGCGCAAAGGCCAGCGCCACGTATCCGAAGCTGCGGCTGTATCCGCCGTTCAACCCGGTTTCCAAATGCGGAATAGCTTCGTCGGGACGCTTCATTTGAAACAGCAACAAGCCGTAGCCAAAATGCGCTCCGATGTTTTCCGGGTCGAGTTGCAGCACTTGTTTGTATCGGCGTTCCAACCGGTCATTGTCGGCAGGTTTGTCAGGATAAAAAGCGAAGTCCAGAGCTTCGGTGCGGAGCGTGGCTTGTCCTTGCAGTAACTGGCTGGCGTAAACGTTGTAGGCTCGCGCGGTGAAGGCCAGCGACAGAATCACTCCCAGAGCGGCGGCAGCTAAAGCGGCAATCTTGGGAATGCCGAAGCCCTCCTTTACAGTCGGGCTACTGACACTGTCTCTTGCAAAGCCGAAACCTACGGCCAGCAAACACGCGAAGATGAACACGCTGGGCGTGTAGCGAAACGAAAACGAACTGAAGATCGAACTGATGCTGAAGGCGATGATTCCCAACCAGACGCCCCAAATCCAATAGGCCGATTCTCCCCCCGACTTGCCCCATTGCCAGAATCGCCAGCCGAGTTGAATCCAGAACGTGCCGAACAGCAACAATCCGATCAAACCGAGTTCGGCAAAAATTTGCAGGTATTCGTTGTGGACTTGCGGGCTGCGGATTTCGTCCGTGTCTTCGGTGGCAACGCCTTTGACGACCGATTCGTAGCTGGGATTCGACGCGAAATAAGTCCGGTATTCGCCATATTCTGCCGCATATCCTGATTGCCCAACGCCAACTAGCGCGTTGCGTTTGCCCATTTCCCAGGCTGTGATCCAACCGCGTAATCGGTGCGTCAAACCGCCTTCTACGGATTGCAATTGCGTCGCGCCTTGAATGCGAAACGCAATTGCTTCGCGGTAACGAACGCCGATGAATACTGCGGCAACGATCAAGACGGCAGCCAGAATTGCCAATCGCCGCCGGTCAGCCAGTTGGATATGTCTGGCCGCCAATCCGACACCGATCAAAATCACTATTACCGCCAGAGCAATGATGGCTCCACGTCGCAAACCGATCAGCAGTGCGACAACGCTCAGACCTGAAACTGCCAGCGAAACGAACATCAAACCGGTTTTGCGGCTGCACAGGTAATTCAACAATTGCAGCGGCAACAGCATGACAAGAATTTCCGACGTGATGCCGTGATTGAAAATGATGCCCAGCATGTTTTCGCCAAAAACCATTCGTTCGTAAATCAGCGAACCGGCGAGCACGACGCAAACTGCTGTCAGCGCGTAATGCAACATCACGGCGGCTCTCTGGCGCATGGAGTTCATTGCAGCGAGAAAGAAAATCGCAAAGCCGAACCAGATGCCGATCACGCGAATGCCTTCGTATTTTACCGGCGACCAGATCAGCGAAACCGTTTGCCACACGATGAATGCCAGCAATGCCACAGCCAACAGCAATTGTTCACGCGACAATGTCAGAGAAGTGGCGGAACGCATCAACACGATTAACCCTGTGGCGGCAAACACCGCCGAAGCTACGGAAAACGCCACTTCTTGAGTGGCTAATCCCGGATAGTTCAGTGAAGGAATGACAAAAAAATTCGGAATCAGCGCCAGCAGCGGCAAGATCAGAAATGCGATTTCAAGCAGGCTCATGCCTGCGGAATTGATAGGTTGTTTTGCTTTGGATTTCATTCTGTGGCGGGTTGGAAAAAAAACACTGCTACTGCGCTCAATTGCCCGACGGTTTGGGTTGCGCTTTGGCTTCAGCGGCAGGCGCAGGTTGTGATTTGGCTTCGCCTTTGGAAGCCGAATTTGGGCGGCGTTTGCGCGCAAAACTCATGGATTTGGCCGGAACGATGTCCAATGCGCCATCGCAGGTTGCGCTGGCGCTGCTGGTCTTTTGCGGCGCTGAAGAAGCGGTTTTCTGAGCTTGCGCCGACAGCGCCAAACCAACCACCATCACAGCCAGCAACACGATTTGAAAAACTCTTTTTGACATAATTTTTCCCGGACGGTTTGATTTGAAATTTGAGTCGAACCGGAGCGTTCAACGGCGGCGATTGTACAACCTGAAAAAAACAAAAGGCAAAAGTGACGGACTTTTCCCTGCCTTGAAAGGCTGAATCCTCGTCCCTATAATCCGCGCCTCGTTACAGGACAAACCATCAATTCGACGGACATCCGCCAATCCAAGAAGTTCTGATATGCAATCAGGTCAAAACGAAGTTTGCGAATTTTGCGCTGGAACCGGCTGGGAAGTCGTCGTCGGCAAAGGCGCAATCCCATGTCGCTGCCAGGTCAAAGAACGACGCGCGCAACTGGTGACGCGCGCCTGCATTCCCAAACGATATGAAGAATGCACGTTGCTGAATTACCACCCGCAAGGCGACAACATCAAATTCGACGAAGTGTTCCAATCGCAATCCTATGCGTTGAACGACGCGCAGACGCTGGTGCGCGAATATCCATTGCTGGAAATGGGGTTGTTGTTGATGGGGCCATGCGGAGTTGGCAAGACGCATCTGGCGGTGGCCACGATCAAGGCGTTGATCGAAAAAGGCATCTCCTGTCTGTTTTACGATTTCCGCGATCTGTTGAAGGAAATTCAGAACAGTTACAACCCGGTGTCGAAAAATTCGGAACTCGGCGTGCTGGCTCCGATTTACGATGCGGAAGTGCTGGTGCTGGACGAACTAGGCGCAATGAAACCAACAGACTGGGTGCGCGACACCATGACGCAGATCATCAACAACCGGTACAACGATCATAAAGTCACGATTCTCACCACCAATTATCTGGACGAACCGACCAATCCCAATGAAGAAACATTGACCGAACGCGTAGGCGTGCGGTTGCGTTCACGGATGCACGAAATGTGCAAAACCGTCATCATCAAAGGTTCGGATTATCGAATCGAGATGGGGAAAAAACGCGGGCAGGCAGAACGTCGTAACTCGCCAATTGCGTCTCGCCGTAAAAAGTCAGGTTAGCTTTCGGGTGGCAGTGTCCGGTTTCAAGCTATGAAACCGGACACTGGGGACGGAGACTGGATTAGTCCCCTGCCTCGGAGTGAGCAGCCCTGGCAGCAACGACATCGCCGGATGGCGATTGTTCGGTGTCGGTCGCATTCAGGGGTTGCTGCGGTGGCGCTGGTTGCGCCGCAGGTTGCAATCGAACTCGACGACCGAACCATGCGGCAATGTCGTCAAAGATCGAATACGCAACCGGCGTAGCCAGCAAAGTCAGCAGCAAAGACAAGCTCTGACCTCCGATCACAACGATGGCAATTGAACGACGCTCTTCGGCTCCAGGCCCTGTGCCCAAAGCCAGCGGAAGCATGCCGGCAACCAAAGCCAGCGTAGTCATCAAAATCGGGCGCAAACGATCCCGGTTGGCCTGAATGATGGCGTCGTACCGAGCCATGCCTTTGGCTCGCAATCCGTTCATGTGGTCAATCTGCAAAATGGAATTTTTCTTGACCACGCCGAACAAAACCAGAATTCCCAGCGCCGAATACAAATTCAGGGTGTCGTTCATCGCCCACAACGAAATCAGCGCGAACGGAATCGCCAGCGGCAGACTGAGCAAAATCGTCACCGGGTGGATGATGCTTTCAAATTGCGACGCCAGAATCATATACATGAACGCAATCGAAAGCAGGAAGGCGATGATGAATTCCGTAAACGTTTTTTCCAGTTCGCGCGCGCGACCGGAAACAGTGGTCGAATATCCCTGCGGCATGTCCATCTTGGCGACTGCGTCGCGCAGCGCCTGAATGCGATCGGCCAACGCAAAGCCCGGCGCGACGTTGGCGCGAATCGAAACCTGACGCTGGCGATCAATGCGGTCAATGCGCGAGGACGCCGTCGAAGATTCCAGCTTGACCAGATTTTCCAGATTGACCAGCCCTCCGCGCGAAGACGGAACGAACAACCGCGCAATCGTTTCCTGATCGTTGCGGTCGCCTTGTTTCAGCCGGACTTGCACGTCGTAATCTTCGTTCATCTGTTCGTCGTGAAACCGCGATACGCGCTCGTCTCCGCCGACCATAATTCGTAGTGCGTTGGCAATGTCCGTCGAATCCACGCCCAGATCAGCGGCTCGCTGGCGATCAATGTTGACGCGCAATTCCGGTTTATCCAGTTTCAAGGTCACGTCGGCATCCTGCAACCCCAGTTCCGGCGCGCGATCTCGCAATTGATTGGCGTATCCGACCAGTTTGGTCAAATCCGGGCCGCGCAGCACAAAATCCAAGTCGGTAAATCCGCTGCCGCCGCCCAGATTGATCGTCTGCGGATTGCGCACAGTCGGGCGCAGATGCGTGAACTTTCGCAGCTTCTGACGAACCTTTTGCTGCAAATCGCGGGCTGAATAATTGCCTTCAAAGACTGACATTGGTTCGCCACGTTTCAACCCATTCCAGAACTTGGTCAGGTTGACCGTGCGTTCTTCGTGCGGGGCCATGCGCAACCAGACATCGGCAAAATTGACCGATCCCATGAACGAACTGCCCGCCGAACCCAAAATCGTTCGGATTTCCGGCATGTCCTTCAACTCTTTTTCCACTTCGGTCAATGCTTCGTCCATGGCCACCAGACTGGTTCCTTCCGGGGCGCTCATGCTGACGCTGAATTCGCCTTCGTCAATGTTGCTGGGAATGAAGTCCTGTTTGACCAGTCCATACAACGGAACCGCCGAGGCAATGACCAGCAACGATAATGCCGCCACCGCAATGCGATGACGAAGCACCAGACGAAGCATCCACGTGTAAACACGGTCAATGAATCGATAAAACCCTTTGCGCGAAGCGGCTCCTTCTGCGTGAACCTCCTTGACGCTGATCAATCGCGCGCTCATTGTCGGCGTCAATGTGAACGACACCAGCAAACTGACCATGATCGCCACGGCTGCAGTAATGCCGAACTGATACAAAAACCGTCCCGATACCGACGACATGAACGAAACCGGCAAAAAGATCACCACCAATGACAAGGTGGTAGCCAACACGGCCAGACCAATTTCTTTTGTGGCTTCCCTGGCCGCCTCCATCGGGTGCATCTTCTTTTCTTCGATGAAGCGGAAAATGTTTTCCAGCACGACAATGGCATCGTCAATCACCACACCGACCATCAGCACCAGCGCCAGCATCGTTACGCTGTTCAGCGTAAAGTCCAGCGCTTTCATCATGCCAAAGGTGGATACCACCGAAGCCGGGATGGCGATGCCTGCAATAATCATCGAACGCCACGACCGCATGAAGACAAACACGACCAGACAAGCCAGAATACTGCCCAGCACCAGATGGGTATTGATTTCGTGCAAGGCGTTGGAAATGTATCGTGATTGATCGCGTATGACTTCCAGCTTGACATCCGGCGGCAACAAGGCCTGCACACGATCCAGATTCTTTTTCACATCGTCAATGACGGCCATGGTGTTTGCGCCGGATTGCCTGCGCACTTCCACTGTCACTGCCGGAACACCGTTCAATCTGGCCAGCGACCGCTGTTCTTTGGTTCCGTCTTCGGCCTGCCCCAGGTCTCGGATGCGAACTTGAGCATTCCCCAAATTGGCCACAACCAGATCATTGAAATCCGCCGGAGAAACCACCCGCCCCATGGTTCGCAATGTGACTTCGCGGCGTCCGGCATCCACATTGCCGCCCGGAACGTCGGTGTTTTGACGAACAATGGCCTGCCGAATTTGCGTGATGGGAAGCCTGTAGGCGGCCAGCCGGTCGGCGTCCACCCAGATATTGATCGAGCGCGTCAGCCCGCCGACGATCTGGACTTCGCCGACGCCGTTGGAACGTTCGATCTGTTTTTTGACGACCTTGTCCGCCAATTCCGTCAGTTCGCGTATGGAGCGATTCGACGACAAGGCAATGGACATGACAGGCGACATGTCGCTGTCGGATTTCTGAACCACCGGAGGATCGGTTCCCGGCGGCAACAAACGCAATGCGCCCTGTATGCGATCGCGGACATCCTGAGCAGCGTCGTCAATGTTGCGGTTCAAATTGAACGTCGCCATCACGAACGAGCGCCCCTGGCTGGAAACCGAGCGCAGGATTTCAACGCCTTCCACCGTGTTGACTGACTCTTCCAGAATTTGCGCGACTGCGGCTTCGACTTCTTCGGGCGAAGCGCCAGGCAAATTGGTGCGGACGGTCACGGTCGGGACATCAATCGCCGGAAATCGGTCAACACCGAGCTTGAAATAACTGGCCGAGCCAACGACGACCAGCGCCAAAATAATCATCGCCGCGAAGACCGGGCGTTTAATACAAATTTCTGCCAGTTTTTGCATACAACTTCAGTTTCGTAATTAAGCCAATGTCATTGTCGTAGCCAATGCCTGTTGTTCGGTTTCATCTGAATGGCGGATTTTCCTAAAGCACGACTTTACGACAAAAGGATAACTGAACCGGAAGACGATGTTTAGCCCTCTTCAGTTGCAAGATAGTTTTTGATCAAAATTTTTCACAACGTTGAAATCGAAAGGCTTGATTGCCCGGTTGCAATCAATCTCGAACCGTTGAAAAATCCAATCACTAATTTTCATAAAGGATCGAAACAAAAAATGAAGAAACTCGTGCTCCGTATCTCGCTGGCGACCATCTGTGTCATTACGGTTCTGCTGGCGGTCAACTTTTCTGCCCAAACGTCGCAAACCGGGACTGCTGATTTGCTGCTGACCAATGGGCGAATCTGGACGGGCGACAACGCCAATTATTTCGTCGAAGCCGCAGCCATACGCGGCAATCAAATCATTCGCACAGGCACGTCCGTCGAACTCAAATCTCTGATCGGCGCGAATACGCAGGTGATTGATCTCGGCGGGCGACTGGCTTCGCCAGGTTTCAATGACGCCCACATACACTTTCTGGGCGGTTCGATGGGATTGAATCAGATTGATCTGACCGGCTCGAAAACCGTCGCCGAAATGGTCGAACGCATCGCCGCCTACGCCAAAAAGAATCCTGACAAGCAATGGATCACCGGTCGTGGTTGGGAATACACGCCGTTTCCAGGAGGATTGCCGACCAAAACATACCTTGACGCGATCATCAAAGACCGCCCGGTCTTCCTAAGCGCCTACGACGGACATAGCGGCTGGGCGAATTCCAAAGCGCTGGAACTGGCCGGAATCAACCAGGACACAAAGTTCACCGGCTTCGGCGAAATTGTTCGCAATGCGGCGGGCGAACCTACCGGCGCGTTGAAAGAAGGCGCGCAAGGATTGGTCAGGCGATTGATCCCAGAACCGACGCGCGAAGAACAATTCGCCGCCTTGCGTCAAGGCTTGAAGCTGGCGTCACAGCTCGGCATTACCAGCCTGCAAAACGCCAGCGGTTCGGCAAACGAATTTTCGCTTTATGAAGAATTGCTGCAAAGCGGCGAACTGACCACACGTTTTTCGATGGCGTTTTCCGTCGGCGAACGAACGACCGACGAACAGATCAAAAAGTTTATCGAGTTGAAAACCAAATACGATTTGAATCCGATGCTGCGCGCGGCTTCGGTCAAATTCATGCTGGACGGCGTCATCGAATCGCACACGGCGGCAATGCTGGATCGGTATTCCGACCTGCCCGCAAATTCCAGCAACCCGATGGGTGAAACCACCATGCCGCCGGACATATACCGCAATCTGGTGACGAAATTCGACAAACTTGCATTTCAAATTTACACGCACGCCATCGGAGACCGCGCCGTACGCGAAGCTCTGAACGCTTATGAACACGCCCAGCGAGTGAACAATCATGGCTGGACTCGGCACCGCATCGAACACATCGAAACGATTTCGCCTGACGACATCGCGCGCTTCGCCAAATTGCACGTGCTGGCTTCGATGGAACCTATTCATGCCGATCCGGGAACAACCGACGTCTGGTCAAAAGCCGTCGGAGCCGAACGGTTGCCGTTGTCCTTCGCCTGGCAATCGCTGCTTCGAGCTGGCGCGCGATTGGTTTACAGCAGCGACTGGCCTGCTTCCATCAGCCTCGATCCGATTCGCGGCCTGCACAGCGCCGTCAACCGTCGAACCATTGACGGCCAACCGCCCAAGGGCTGGATTCCCCAACAGCGCATCAGCGTTGGCGACGCGCTGCGCGCTTACACGCAAAGCGGCGCTTTCGCTTCGTTTGAAGAAGGCATCAAAGGTCGCATCGCCGCCGGACAAATGGCCGACCTGATAGTGTTTTCGCAGGACTTGTTCAAAATTGACTCAATGCGCATCCACGAAACAAAAGTCGTGCTGACCATCTTCGACGGCAAGGTTATTCACCGAACGATGTAGTATCATCCGGGCGTCTCCCCGGTTATTCAATTTGCTCCGCCCAACCGATTTTCCTAAATTGAGGTAACAACATGTCACATGCCATACATCCACAAATCATCACTGCCGACGCTTCGACTCCCTTTCTGAGCGGCGTTGGCGATACCGAAAACTTCAGAAATTATGCCGAAGCTCCGCGTGATTGCGTCAAGGAGCTTTACCGGCTGAACCACCAAAACCAGACGCTGGAATTCGTGCTGGCGAAAAAAGCCGAGTACTCCAAACTGAACAAATTGCAGATGGGTATTTGGGAAGCGCTGGAAAAAATGGACAGCTTCGTGGACGACAGCGATCCTGATCTGGCGTTGCCGCAAATCATCCACGCACTGCAAACCGCCGAAGCCATTCGCCAGGACGGTCATCCGCGCTGGTTCATTCTGGCCGGACTGATTCACGACCTGGGCAAAGTGCTGTACCTGTTCGACGAACCGCAATGGGCGGTCGTTGGCGACACCTTCCCGGTTGGCTGCGGCTATTCAGACAAGATCGTGTATCACGAATTGTTTGCCGACAATCCCGATTTCCACAATCCGGCGTATCAGACTCCGAATGGCATTTACGAAGCCGGTTGCGGGCTGGACAACTTGCATCTTTCGTGGGGACACGACGAATATCTTTATTTAGTGACGAAAGATTACCTGCCGCAAGAGGCTCTGTGGATGCTGCGTTATCATTCCTGTTACCCGATTCACCGCGAAGGTGCGTACCGGCATTTGCTCAACCAGCAGGATGAAGAGGCGTTGAAATGGATTCGCGCGTTCAATCCATACGATCTTTATTCCAAGTGCGAAGTCGAACCGAATCTGGCTGAGTTACGACCGTTTTACGAAGACCTGGTCGCCGAATTCTTCCCGGCAAAGATCAACTGGTAGGCAAAATGCCAAAAAACCTTTTCGACAGGATTAGCAAGATGATTTCAGGCTTTCGTTTGCCGGATGTATTCTTGGCCCGGAGGTGATTTATGAGCGTTCAAATGACAACCATCGAAATTGACCAATCCACGGCGGCAATTCTCCAAACTCTGAAAGCCGAGGCGGAGCTTCAAGGAAAAACTCTCGCGGCTTTTCTTTCGCCGCTGCTGCCGCCGAACGGGAAGCAGGAAGAGCGTCCATTTTACGAAACCGCTACGCCCGAAGAATGGATCAGGGAGCTGAATGCCTGGGCTGCCAGCCACGATCCAAACACCCCAGTCATTCTGGATGACAACCGAGCGGCAATTTACGGAGACGACGGACGATAATGCTCTATCTGGCTGACACCAATATCCTACTGCGAATGGCCGAACCCGGACATCCGATGCATGCCGGGACGCTGGCTGGGCTTGCAGTGTTGAGAACGAAAGGCGATACCGGCTGCGTCATTCCGCAAAACATCATGGAGTTTTGGAACGTCGCCACGCGTCCAGCCAAATACAACGGCCTCGGCTTCACCCAACTGCAAACTCAGGCTGAAATCCGGCGAATCGAAAACCTCTTCCAGGTGGTTCTTGACGCTCCGGGAATTTATGCCGAGTGGAAACGGCTGGTCATCGCTCACGCCGTCGAAGGCAAGGAAGTTCACGACACTCGAATCGTCGCGGCAATGAACGTTCATCGAATCAGCCAGCTTTTGACCTTCAACAAAGACGATTTTAAACGCTTTACCAACATCGTGACGATTAGCCCAACGGAACTACAGCCGACCACATAACTGCGGCAACTTCTGCCAAAAGCAAGCCTGCGACAAGATTCCGCAAGATCGCGCAAGATTCCGCCTGCGCTTTCGCCTACTCTCCCGAATGATTCAAACCACGTTTCATCATCAATAAGGAGAGTGTAGCTATGATCGAAAAAGGAGCGCCGATTGCCGAACCCAAAGGCAAGTTGGGAGTGCTGCTGGTTGGGATGGGAGCCGTCACGACTACGTTTATCGCTGGTGTCGAAGCCATCAAAAAAGGCCTGGCCAAACCGATTGGCAGTTTGACTCAGATGGGAACCATCCGATTGGGCAAACGGACAGAAGGCCGCAGCCCGCTGATTAAAGACTTTGTCCCACTGGCCGGGTTGAACGATTTGGTTTTCGGGACTTGGGACATCTTTGAAGAAAACGCCTACGAAGCAGCGATGCACGCAGGAGTGCTGGAAAAAGAATTGCTGCTGCAATTGAAACCGCAGTTGTCTAAGGTCAAGCCGATGCCGGCGGTCTTCGATCAGGAATACGTCAAACGGCTGCACGGGACACATGTCAAAAAAGGCAAAACCAAAATGGATTTGGCCGAACAGTTGATGGCCGACATTGCCGAATTCAAAAAGAAAAACAAATGCTCGCGGATGGTCATGGTCTGGTGCGCTTCGACCGAAGTCTTCATCAAACAGCACGCCGTTCACAAAACGCTGGCCAGTTTTGAAAAAGCGATGAAGGAAAATCACAAAGCCATCGCGCCTTCGATGATTTACGCCTACGCCGCGCTGAAGTCCGGCGTAGGTTTCGCCAACGGCGCGCCCAACCTGACTGTGGACATTCCGGCAATCACCGAACTGGCCGAAAAACAGAACCTGCCGGTCTGCGGCAAAGATTTTAAGACAGGCCAGACGTTGATGAAGACTTTAATCGCGCCGGGATTGAAAGCGCGAATGCTGGGATTGCACGGCTGGTACTCGACCAACATTCTGGGCAACCGCGACGGCGAAGTGCTGGACGATCCCGGTTCGTTCAAAACCAAAGAAGAATCGAAGCTTTCGGTGCTCGAACACATTTTGCAGCCGGAAGTTTACCCCGATCTTTACACAGACTTTTCGCATATCGTCCGCATCAACTATTACCCTCCGCGCGGTGACAACAAAGAAGGCTGGGACAACATAGACATCTTCGGCTGGCTTGGGTATCCGATGCAGATCAAGATTGATTTCCTCTGCCGAGACTCAATTCTGGCCGCGCCGATTGTCTTGGATTTGGCGTTGTTTATGGACTTGGCTCAGCGCACGGGCATGCGCGGCATTCAGGAATGGCTGTCGTTTTACTTCAAATCGCCGATGTGCGCTCCGCAGCTTTATCCCGAACACGACCTGTTCATTCAGTTGATGAAGCTGAAAAACACGCTGCGCCATCTGCGCGGCGAAGAGCTAATCACTCATCTGGGTTTGGAGTATTACGACTAGAAATTCATTTTCACCGCAAAGGGCAGGAAAACTGCCGGGATGAGGCCGGGTGTTTGCTTCCTTTTGTTCCGCATCATCTCCACGCTTTCCGAGCCTTTGCGGTGAATCCGCAATCTCAAATCAAAAGCTCAGGCGAGATTCAATCCTGCCTGAGCTTTTGATTTGCAGAGCATCAAAAAAGTGATTGCCGCAGGCTTGGCAGGTACCGCAACGGCAAACATAACCAGCTTGCCTGACCGTGATCTCCTGCAAAATGTTGCGGTACCTGCTAAACCTGCGGCGAAGGAAGCTTCGCGCGTCTTTTTACGCAGCCGGGGCGGCTGCGTACCCATTTACTCACACTTGGCGCGTTTGAAAGGGAAATCAATTCCGCGCTTCTGGCCGTTCATCAGGCCTTCGATGCGAGCCAACAACGAACCGTCCGGCTGTTTGCCGTAAATCACTCGCGTCGGAAAATCATGCTGCGGGTTTTCAAACGTGGCCTTGCCGTCGGCGAACGAAATCAACTTGAATGTCGTTTCAGCTTGGCCTGACGGTTTGGCGGTAAAGTAAATCTCGCCTTTGTCTTCGTGAATTCGCATGAATTCGTATTCGGTGGTTTTGCCGTCTCGAACCTGACGACCGACGCCGAGCATCGTGCCACCACGTGGCTTCGTCCAGTTTTCTTCCCTGAACCGATTACCCCGTTCGTCCTGCCAGCAACCCGCCAGCCAAGCCAGATCGTCAAGTGTGGTTTTCTGCTGCGCGCTGCCGTGAGTTGGCGTCAGCAGCGCAACGGCAAGCAATACAAAAACCAATTTGGCAAATTTCTTCATTGTCATAACAAAGGCCGACCTTGATCGGCGAATCGCTTCAATTTCATATTGAGCGTTTGCACACGCAGCCCTAACAGCTTTGAAGCTTTGGTCTGGCTGTTGCCGCATTGACGCAACGCTGTCGCAATCAGATTCCGCTCGAAATCGTCCACGATCTCCGGCAGGTCAACGCCTTCCGGCGGCAAGGATTTCAGCCGAGCGTATCGAATGCGCGAAGGCAATGCCGATTCGTCAATTTGCGGCGGCGGCAGACAATTGACGGCGCTTTCCAAAACGGCTTCCATCTCGTCAACGTTTCCTTCCCAACTGTATTCCTGTAAAGCGTGCAGTGCTTCGGGCGTAATTTCGTGATCGCCTTTTCGCAGCTTTTGCGTCAGACGAGCCAGCAGGTGTTTGGCCAGATATTGGATGTCTTCGCTGCGTTCGCGCAGCGGTTTGACGGTGAAGCTGTGCGGGCGCAGCATTTCAACCAGCCCATACGCAATGCGATTTTCCGCCGTTCGATCCGCCGGATTCCATTCCGAAGCGAAAATCAATCGTTGTCGTCCGCCGTTGCCGCCGCGTTCGCGCCAGCGATGTTCTTCCAGGTAAACGGCGAATCGTTGTTGCAGCAACAGGGGCAAACTGGTCAGTTCGTTGATGTAAATCGTGCCCTGTTTGACCGTTTCGATCATTCCGCCGTGACCGTGCGTTCCAAACAACAAACTGTGCAACGCGTCGCTGCTCAATCCGTGAGCATTGACGGCGAAAAACGGTTGTCCCCATTGCGCGCCAGCCTGATGCAACACTCTGGCAACCTGTTCCTGTCGCAACCCGCGTTCGCCGATCAACAACACCGGATGAGTTTGAGCAGCCTGCGCTCCGATGAAAGTCTTCAGGTCGTTGACGTTTTGACTGACTCCGGCAAAACATTCGTAATCGCTGTAACTGATCGCGCGTTGATTGACCAGGGTCAATGCCGGACGCGGTTGCGGAATCGGTTCCATCTCAATGGATTTCAGCGCTGCTTCATTTGCCATTTGAAAACGTATCCTTCCCTTCCTGCGAATTCCAACAAAAGTCTTGCTGGCAGACAAGATTGGTTCTGCCTCAAGACGCTTGCAGTTTCATACAAGCCTGAGTAAATGTCTTCAAAAGTGAGTAAAAACCGGTAAAAGCTGTAACCGTTTTGTAAAACGTCGCCAGACATCGCCAATCGCGCGCTTCGGACGATGTATACTTTTCACGAGGTAAGTCAGATGTCGAAGTTCAGAGAGTTTTTTCGGCAAAACCTGTTGTGGGTCGGATTGATTGCGGTGGCGATTCCGCTGATGGCGCATCTGTGGCTGCAATACAAATCGCTTTCCCAACTGGAAGCGACCTTGCCCTATCAACGCAAAGCGTATCTGCGCCGGTATCTGTTTGAAGTCGTCAAAAAGGTCATCACTACTTACGAAGAACAAGCCGAGGCCACGTTGAGTGTTCCGCACACCGCGTTCAATCACAATTATCCAAACCCGGATTACGATCCCAGCACCGCCATTGATTTCAAACTGGTGCAGGAACATTTTTCCAAACATCAGTTCAAAGGCGCGCGGCTTCAGTTTGTGGGAATCATCAGCGGACGCGACGAACCGTCATACGTCACCATCAGTTTTTACGACCCGCGCTCCGGCACGTTCATCTACTCCAAAGAAAGCGGCCAATCCATGCAGGTGGAAACTCAGGAACGCAGCGCGGCTCACGCCGCCGCGGCGAACTGGATGGCGATGATCATGACCAAGAGCACGCCGAAATCGCTTCGCCCGACGGTGGACGAACGCGATCCGAAAAACCGCATCATCGTCAGACCGATTGTCAACGATCAATCGCAGGTGGTCGGCGTGGCGGGCATGTTCCTGGACGACCAGGTCTTTTTGAACGATTACCTGACGCCGGCCATTGCCGAATTGGCGCCGGGTTGGTTCCCCAACGAACATAGCGATGTCATCGTCACAGTGCTGGATCACCACGACAAACTGGTGTTCGCCAACCAACAGTACGAAGGCAAGGCGTTTGAAGTCGGCTGGCAGTTCCAGTTCATTTTCACCGACTGGTTCCTGGGCATTCGGATGCGGCACATGACCGAAGAGGAATGGAGCCGCCGGTATTTTCTCACCAACCTGGCGTTTTCGGCGTTGACGGCGCTGGTGTTGATCGGAGGCATTGTGCTGGCGCTCAGAACGGCATCGCGCGCAATGAAATTGTCACAAATGAAAGCTGATTTTGTTTCCAATGTCTCGCACGAATTGCGAACCCCGCTGGCTTCGATACGCGTGTTCGGCGAATTCCTCAAACTGGGTCGCGTCAAAGGCGAAATCAAGGTGCGGGAATACGGTGAATACATCGAAACCGAAAGCCGCCGATTGACGCAACTCATCAATAACATTCTGGATTTTTCCAAGATCGAATCCGGCCAGAAAACTTATCAGTTTGAACATGCAGACGTAGAGCAGGTGGTGAACGAAACCCTGAAGACTTTTGAAATCGTGCTGGATCAGCATGGCTTCACTGTGAATCTGGAAAAAACCCAGCCAAGTTTGTCTCCGGTCGTCATTGACCAGGAAGCCATCGCGCAGGCATTCATCAACCTGCTGGATAACGCAGTCAAATACTCCGGCGAAGCGAACGAAATCAACGTCACGCTGGGACAGCAAAACGGATTCGTCACCATCGCCGTGCGCGATTTCGGCATAGGCATCGCCAGCGAAGAGCGCGAAAAAGTCTTCGAGAAATTCTATCGCGTAGGCAACGTGCTGGTTCATGATGTCAAAGGCAGCGGATTGGGATTGTCCATCGTCAAACACATCATCGAAGCTCATCGCGGCAAAGTCACCGTCGAAAGCGAATTGGGCAAAGGCAGCACCTTCGTGCTTCATCTGCCGACCGATGCTGGCTCGATGCCCAAACCGGTGAAACCCGAAGGCAATTCCGTCTATGGCCATAACCTGCAGGTCAGCGGCGAAACAGGCCGCTGAACCGTGATCATTTACCTGGAGCGAACGAAGCAGAATGAACGGAAAAGTTTTGATTGTGGAAGACGATCAGGCGATGGCGGTCGCGCTGCGCGATGGATTTGAATACGAAGGTTATACGGTACAGGTGGCGCGCGACGGCGCGGTCGGGTTGAAACTGGCTTCTGATCGCGATCTGGATTTGATCGTGCTGGATGTGATGTTGCCCAAAATGAGCGGCTTCGATGTCTGCAAACAGCTTCGCAGCGCGGGCAACGAAACGCCGATCATCATGTTGACGGCGCGCGGACAGGAAATTGACAAGGTCGTAGGTTTGAAAATCGGCGCGGATGATTATGTCACCAAACCCTTCAGCTTCATGGAACTGATGGCGCGCGTCGAAGCTCTGATTCGCCGCTCCACCCGCAAACCGGAACAGAGCGTTGACGAATTCGCTTTCGGAGACGTGGCGGTCAATTTCAAACGCTTTGAAGTCAGCAAAGCCGGTCAGCCGCTTGAAATGTCGCCGCGCGAATTCAACATCCTGAAATACTTCATCGAACATCGCGGCGAAGTCATCACGCGCGATCAATTGCTGGATTCGGTCTGGGGATACGGCAGCTTTCCGTTGACGCGCACGGTGGACATGCACATAGCCAAGCTGAGGCAGAAGATAGAAGACACTCCGCACGATCCGAAATTCGTCATCACCGTGCATCGCGTCGGCTATAAATTCGTGGTTTGAACTGCCGCTGATTAACGCTGATAAACGCGGATTTGCTTTCTGTTATTGTAAAAGCGTGTCTTTTGAACGATGGATCGGGGCCAAAACGGTACATCGGCTTGGGTCTAAGCTCATTGATTGAACTGCCGCGGATCAACGCTGATTTGCTTCCTGTCATTGTCAAAAACTTGTCGTTTGAATGATGGTTTTGGGCCAAAATTGAATAGCAAACCCACTTCGATTTCAGTCGCCCGCAAGTAATTTAGAATCTGGGCTTCGTGTGATGAATCCAGCGCCCGTGCAGCTTTGAGTTCCAGAATTACCACCCCCTCAACGATCAGGTCGGCCTTGAAACTTCCTATCTTCTGCCCACGAAACCAGACTCTCAGCGGCACTTCACTTTCAGCTTTTAGCCCTGACTGAGTTAAGGCAATCATCATCGCTTCACGATAAACCGCTTCCAAATAACCATGTCCTAATTAATTGTAAACATCATAGAAGACACCGATGATCTTTTCCGTCAAATCCCCATGTTTGAATCCGCGTTGATCTGCGTCCATCTGCGGCTCCTTTCAATTAACTCAATGAGTCATCGCATAAACATAGAAGACACCTATGATCTTTCCCGTCAAATCCCCATGTTTGAATCCGCGTTGATCTGCGTCCATCTGCGGCTCCTTTCAATTAACTCAATGAGTCATTGCATAAACGATGACGTTCATTCCCAGCCGGTAAGCCGCCAGCCCATACTTCAGCGGATAACGAGGTTCGTCAATCCATTCCCAGGCGTCGCCGTTGTCTGAATTGCGGGCGATGAAGACCATCACGCGCCCCTCATCATTCACGATGGCGTCGAAGTGCGGAACGATGCCGCCTTTTTCATCGGTTCGACCATAGTAAATCGCGTTGCTGACGTTCGGCACTTGCACCACTTCGTCAATGTCGAAATAACAATGAAACAGCGGATGATCCAGCGGCAGTTCCTTGATTGGATATTCGGGAAAGATTTTGCGCATTTGATGTTGCACGTTCTGCCATTCGTATTCGCCCCAGAAATCGTCCAGGATCAGAAAACCTCCGCGCAGCAGGTATTCACGCAACTTCGCAGCATCGTCTTCTGACAATTCCATGCCGCCGGGTTCGACAGCGTAAATGAACGGATACTTGAAAATTTGCGGGTCTTGCATCGAAATGGCTACGGGATCGTCGGAAACGTCCAAACTGCTGCGAACCCAGTCGCGCAATCCGACGATGAACTGCTCATCGGCTTTGGGATAATCAGTCGTCCAACTGCTGCGCCATCCGTTGCCGTCGTAAATCAACCGGGCGAAGGTGAATTCACCGCGCGGAGTCGCAGTGCGGCGAGAATTGCGGTTGATACGAAGTTCACCGTCAAAATCCGGGCGGCGCGGCGGCCTGCGCTGACTTTGCGCGGTTGGAGCCAAAGCCGTCAGCAGACCTATCAGCAACAATCCGACTACAACTCTCATTGCCAAACTCTCCTTTGAACGCCGATTTGATCCAGCGTCACAACGCTCCGGTGGTCAATCCAATTTCCGCTCGTTCGGATTCGGGAACGATTTCAACCGGGAGTTGAACGCCCAAAAACCGCAGGAAGGCTTCATCGGTCAACGCTGTGGCCACGCCTTCGCCGATGGAACGTCCGTCGGCGTGCGTCCAGATTCGCAGATCGTTTCGCACAAATCCCGCATCAGCCAACACACGCCGCCTGTCCGTCAAAGCCAGTTGATAAAATTCGTTTGCCATTGTTTCAAATGATTTTCCATCAGTCGCGGTACAGATTCTGAAGCCGCGCGCCACGATAATAATGCGCCAGAATCTCTTCAAAACCGAAGCCGCGTTCCGCCATCAACGCTGCGCCAATCTGACAAAGCCCTACGCCGTGTCCCCAACCAGCGCCGATCAACGTGAAGTTCTCAGGAATTCCCTGCCCGTTGCCCGAAGTTTCAATCACAAATGCCGAGCTGTAAAGATGCGACGCGGACAACGCGCGGCGAATTTCCAGCTCTTTGCCTATGACTAGCGTTTCGCGTTCGCCGACAATTCGCAATTTGACCAACCGCCCGGACCCAGCACGTTCCACCGGTTCCAGCCGAATAATCGCTCCAAAATCAATCCCCAGTTTTCGGCGCAAGAGTTCCTGCAATTCCTCTTGAGCAATCGTCACTCGCCAGCGGTAAAAATCGCGCGTCGCCTGATCGAAATCCGGCAGGATTTTGCCCAGCACATTCGGGTCAGTTGTGTTGCAAAACGCTGGTGGAGCTTGGCGAATCCACTTCTCAGCATTGGCTTCGACGGTCAATGGCAGATTGAATTCAGCCGGAAAATCTTCGCCGTCGTAAGACACCGCCAGATAATCAAAGCGCTGATCCGCCCACGCGGCGTCAAAGCTTTCCGTCATTCCGCCGCAGGATTTGGAAAAACGCGCATCGCATAGTTTTTCGTCAAAGGTCAGCGCCCGGCCAAAAGTCGCCTGAATCGCGTCAAAGACCATGTGCGAAGTCGCCTTCGTCACGCCTTGATAACGTTGACAATGATCGTCGGCGCAAACATCGAAATCAGTGTGCGTTTCCTGATCGTACCAGCGTATCAACTGACGCTCGCCATTCACCGATTCAATTTTTGGCTCGCTTTTGACGCGCAGCATTTTCCAATTCGGCAATTGAGCCAACAACCAACTGCGGGAAATGATGGCGTGCGCCTTGAGCAATTCGGCATCGGCCATCGCGCTCATTTCCGAAGAAATCACGCTGGCCAGATACGCTTCGACCCTGACTTCGTTGACGACGGTCAGCCGTTTGTCCGCGTTGAGTTTCAGTCTCAGCGCCCCCTGGAACTGTTGGTCCTGTTTCTGCTCCCAATGAAAATCAATGCCTATGACTACATCACGAACCAGAAATGACGAAGGTTCAACGACCGGCGTCAGTTTTATTTCTTCCTGCGCGCCAAAGCGTCGCCCGCCGGCATCAATGATTTCAACGCGATTGCAACCTGTGACGGCTTGATAAGCTCCGGCAGCAAACCGAACGCCGTCGGCATCGGTAAATTCGCCGTTGAGTTCAAAGCGAACTGTTTCCGCGCCGGTCATCAATCCGACTGCAACGATTGGCTGACGCTTGATTGACTTCATTGCGGCTGCTCCTTGTCGCGCTTGAGTCGCTCTTCCCAATTCGCCATTTGTTCGTCGCTCAAACCGACTTCAGCAAAGATCGTTTCCAGATCGTTGGCAGTCACTCGCGCAAAATGATCGGGTTGAGGAACGACGACGACTCCAGCCAGATCAATCGCTGCCGGACTGATCGTCAGTTTCGCGTCGCCTTCGACAAAGTAACAAGCCGGACGATGTTTGCCGCGCGGCAGTATGAAACCTAGCCAGCAATCCCGCGCATGCGAAAGAAGCAGATTGAACATCGGCTCTTCGTCGGAATTCGTTATTGACGCCAATTCGCCAATCGCTCGCGCAAACCATTTGTTCAGCTTCAGCCTATCGGTTCCCGCAAACGCCATCAGGTTGAACCGATAGTTGTGACTGATGACGAAATCAACCTCGCCGGAGTCACAATTCAGCGAGTGTTCAAAGTCGTCAAACAACGGGACTCCGTCACGAGAACACGCTTGGAAGTGAAAATGATCCGGCGCGGAAGCTCCGCAGCGCGGCCCGTTGTAAAGAGCGAACCAGTCTTCGCCCAGGTCTTGCGCCAGATCGAGCATTGCGCTGAAGTTTCCAGCAATGGCTTGCGGCGTATGCTCGCGCGCGGAAATCACCAGATGATTCGCCAGCACCGGAAACGGATTGCACAACAAAACAAACCGTTCGCCAAAGGCAATTCCCTTTTCTTCGGGCGGCAAATTGTCTGCGCACAAAAAACAAGGTCGTTTGCTGATTGTCGCCGCATCCACTTTGGCCGCTGTGCTGACGATGCGCGCCGGATTGAATTGCGCAATCACACGCGACCCGGCAACAGAAAATTCCTTGTGCTGTGCCTGCTGCAACGCGGCGACGGCTTCGCGCAACATCGGCCAGGTAGCAATCTGTTGCCGAAGCAAATTTTCAACGACGGTGTTCAGAGTACCGCCTTCAGGCGGAAGCAAGAGGGAATCCCAATTCATCGGCTGTGCTTCTCCGCGTTGAATTTCTGGCGAGCTTGAATTTCGATGGTTCGCAGCCGGTCTTTGTAAGCGTCGTACCGATTCGCCGTCGCCAGCGGCAACGCGCTGTCGGAATTGCCTGACCAGCGACGCGCGAAGTACAAACAATCGTAAATTCTGCCGATTTCAAACTGGCGGCTGATTCGCAACGCCACGGCGTAATCTTCGCCGTAACTGGTGTTCGGCAACCCGATTTGCCTAAGCACTGAAGTGTCGAACGCACGCGGCGCGCCCAGTCCATTGATGCGCAAAGCGTTGTTTCGCCCGTTGTCGCGCGTCCATTCACGGTGGTCAATCAAACCCGGCGGCAATTCGTTCAACTCGAAATCAACTATGGTGTACGAACCGACGACCATAGCGTAACCGCCTTTTTCAAACTCTTTGACGATGCGCGCCAGCGTTTGTTCGTTGCTGTAAATATCGTCGGAATCCAGTTGCACTGCGTATCGCCCGCAGTGTTCGGAGTAAACGGCTTCATTCCAGCAACCGCCGATTCCCAGGTCAGTTCGTTCCGGTTGCAGATGAATCAGTCGAGAATCTTCCGTCGCCAGTTGCTGCAACACTTCCGTCGTTCCATCGCTGGAATGGTTGTCCACTACGATCACGTTGAAAACGAAATCAGTCTGCTGAACCAGCGCGCTGCGAACTGCATCGGCAATGGTCTTGACACGGTTGCGAACAGGGATGACGACGCTGGCTGTAACCGGAAATTGCTCTTCCTTGAATCCAGAAATTCCTTCCACGAAGTCACACGAAGAATCACGAAGAAAAACAGAATCTTTATTTTCTATCTTCGTGTTTTCTTCGTGTTCCTTCGTGGATGAAAAATGCTTGTGCTTTGGAACTTCGGCAAATTGAGGCTCAAGCCAGGCTCCGATGCGTTGCAAATGCGCAGTGGCCAACTGCTCCATTTCAATCTGGTAATCGCGCTTGCGCGGATCAACGTAATCGAAAATCTTTTCGCCAGTCGCGCGGTTGTCAATCACGCCGCGCGTGTAAAGCGGCTCGGAAATTCTCAGCAACTGAGATTCAATCGAAAGCTTCAACCGCAAATCGTACAGCCCGCCCCATTGAACACTGTCGGCTAACTGGCCGTGAAGATGAAGAGAGGCGTCAACTGCGCGACGCGAAAGCAACATCGCCGAACCGAAATCAAACGTGTCACGAATGCTGCCGAGTTGATAATCAATCAGCGGATGATCGGTCACTTCGTCGCCGTTGCGTTGGCGAAAATCGGAATAGATCAATCCCGCGCCTGTGTCTTCGGCAACTTGCAGAAATCGTTCAATAGCGCGCGCGCCTGGTTCGATTTTTCCGCCCGGCAAAATCAGCAACAGGTAATCGGTCTTCCAGGCTTCCAACAAAGCGCGAAGCGTCAAGCCGGAAAACGTCGAATCAACCGTGATCTTCTCCACCCCGGCGAGAAGGCCTTCCACTTCTGCCCCAAAACAGACTGCAACCGTCAACTGTTTCATATCGCTAAATCCTAAATCCTATTCCCCAAATCCTAAATTTCTTTCGGCCTGATGATGATGAAGCCGGACATCGGCAACGTTCCAAAAAATTCGATCAAGTCCTGTTCGATGACTTTCTTGTAGCTGCGCCGGGCGTGCCGCATCAAAACTCGTTCGCCATTGCGAACAATCAAACCGGCATGCGAAACGTCCAGCCCGGCGCGCCCTGAAACGAACAAGATGAAATCGCCGTCTTTCAACCAGCGAATCACCGACTGAATTTCCGTTCGCGGAAAAAAGCGAAAGCGCTCCATTTGCGGCGGAATGCCTTTCACAGTGTTGAGCAGCTTTTCCCTGTGAACAGTGTTTTCGCCAATGGTCATATCGGTCATCAACCCAAGCTGAACCAGATTGCGCGCCCAATCGGTCGCGTAATGCAATCGCTGCTGGTAAGCGACGTCGCCGTTGCGATAGCGAATCTTTTTCAGCAACGCCAGAAACTCGTCCTGGCTTCTGGTACGCGCCAATGCCAGCGCCGTTTCCAGAAAGGTGATGCAATCAAATCCATCCATGCGAGCGGTGAACACTTCGGCTTCGATCGGCGAACCAATCAACGGTTGGCGCAGATACGTCGCGCCAAGCAATTTGGCAGACACATGCCTCAACCGCTCGGCGACGGATTTCATCGAGCGCGTTTCGACAAGCAGTTGCCGAATCATCTGTGCGTCTTTGGATTGAACCGGATTGTTCTGCGCAAAGGCAGCCAAAAATTGAACCAGAAACTTCATCGGCGGCTATTGTGGCTGAAGGGATGAGTTCCGGCAAGAATGCAGAAAAGCCGATCAGAGGCAATCTTACATCACCTCTGATCGGCCTCAATTTGCTGATGCTGAATGCGTCAAGCCTGGTCGTAATGACTGATCAGCAACTTTCCTTCGTAATCAACCAAGCCGATTTTCATCCGGTCGAGCCAACCTTGCCGACCAAGAACATTGCGATTGAATTGCGGATGCACTGCAAAGTAGACGATTGTGTCCAGCGAGATGCCTACTGTCGTCAGCCTGAGATGGTGGCCGTAGACACGAAAGTTTCCCATAGCGGTACTAACCTCATCCGGGATTCCGTCTTCGATGTTTAATCCCATTTCTTCGCCGTGTCCGCGCCAGAAAATGGAATAGCTCGCGCCAGTATCAATCCTGGCTTTGAATGTGACGAACTTACCAGCGAAATCCAGGCGGATTGGCACAACAATGCCCGGAGTTGCCATGCTGTAATGATAAACGTGCTGAAATGTGACGGCTTCTGGCATTGTTACCATCCTCCCCATTGAGCTTGATGTGGATTTTCGGCGTAAGCCAAAAACGGGTTCGGCACTCCAACCGCGCGCGATTCAGCATAAAGCTGCTTGGGGTCAGTTCCGAAAGCCACTAAACGGTCGCCATCAAGCGCCACCCACTGCCCGGCATATTCGGCTTCATGCTTTGCCAGCCATCGCATTTCAGCGGCACACATTTCTTCCGAAGCGCCATTGGAATTATCTTTCGGCGCGTTGTTCAAAAACTCGCGCAAAGCTTGGCGGTCATCCGGCGGCAGAGTTTGCACGGCATCTAGAATTTCTTGCAGCTTGGCAGTAGGCATTTGAATTCCCCTTTCGCAATTCTAGTTTGAGCATCGGTGAGTATTGTGGCTGAAGGCATGGCATACGGCAAGAATGACAAAAGCCGATCAGAGGTGATTCCGTATCACTTCTGACCGGCTTTTATTGCTGAGGACAATTCCGTTACTTGATGCTGATACGAACCGTGTTGGCCTTGACTCCATCAACCGTCACAACAACATCAACCTCTCCTCGCCCAATCAGGTTGCGCGACAATCGGGCGTTGAGCTGATCCAAACCGACAAAATCCGGTTGCAGTCCAGCGTAAAGCGTCTCGACTGTTTGGCCGCCAATCGTTGTCGTCACTGCCGACAGCGAGCTGCGATTGCGCCAACCCGTTCCGTAAAACAGCAGGAAGACTTGATCGCTTTCCGGCCCCAGATCAATCGGAACGGCGACAAACTGTCCCGAAGCGGAATCGAAACGGCCAATTTGTTCATAAATCTGCGAACCGTCGGCTTTGATTCTCAACACCGTCGCCGCTGCAATTCCCTGTCCGCTGGAATTGGCTGTAAACAATCCCGGCGCGATGGCGGCAATTCCCACTTTTCCAACCGACACCGAACCATCGCCGCCGGTAATCGTCACCGAAGCTTCTCCAACCGCAGTGCCCGCCGGAACCAGATAGTTGATCTGAGTCGGCGCAACAAAGAACAACGAAGCCAATCGTTCAACGCCCGCGCTGTCTTTCACCTTGACCGAAGTTCCAGCCAGCGAAGTAGGCAACGGCAACGAGCTGGCAATCTGAGTGCTGGTCGCCAGACTGGTTCCGAATGCCGCAACAATGGCCTCGCCCGCCAAAGCTTCGCCGCTGAAGCTCGCCGCCGAAACCGAAGCCACCGATCTGACGAGCGTCACGGTCGCCGCCGACCAACTCGCGTTCAACGAATTTGCCGCCGCGTCCACGATCTCGCGTCCGACCGGTTGATCGGCAATCGCAACCGTAGTCGTCGCGCCAGCGCCGCCGCTCAACGCCGCAAACGTTAAGACCAGCAACTGCTTGCTTCCGGCGGTGAACGCCTGCCCGGTAGGCAAAGCCAGCGCAATGCCTACGCGCCCGCTGTCGGCTTGGTTGGTGTTGGCGTTGAGCGATGCGTTGGCCGCTCCGCTGCCCACGCTGGCTGAAACAAAACGCAACTGCGCCGGATCGAAGTTCAAACTGAATCCCAACGCATTCTCGTTGCCCTGCGCGTCCAGTTCGATGATGAGCGTTCCATTCTGGCCGCGCTGAAAATTCGCATTCATTGCGCGAACAACACGAGCCTGCGCTTGCTCTGAATTCAAAGCCTCAGCGAATAAAGCTTGCAATCCTGGAACTGGCGCAGTCGGCCCGCCCGCGGCAACTACAGGATCAATGCCGGAGGCATACCGCCCGGCCTGCACCCAATCGGCAATGTTGACGCGCCCGTCGCCTAAACTGGTTTTGGGAGCGCAATCGGCGCGCTGAAGTTCGCTGCCAGCCGCCGCAACATCCAAACCTGCCGCAAAGCGCCCGACCTGCACCCAGTCGGCAATTGTCACCGTGCCATTGTTGTTACCCGTGGGACGCGGAGAAACGTCCGCTTCATAACCCGGAGTCACTGTCACCGCGCCGGGCGTATTCGCTATGGGCAAGATGTTGGCGGCATCATCCACCGCCTGAATCGCAATTGGTTGAGAGCCAAAACTGACCAGCGTCGTTGCCGGAATGGCGTTGGCCGCAATCGTGAAAGTCACTTTGGCTATTTCGCGCGCGCCAGCGGCAAACTTCTGCCCGCTGGGCAGCGCAATAGCGATTCCCAAACGCCCCTGAACCAATTGGCTGTCGTTGCGAATGAGCGAAGCTCCGGCGGCGTCACTGCCCAACATCACTTGCGGGTTGCTGAGAATGCTCGGACTGAAATTGAGGCTGAAACCCAGCGCGTTTTCATCGCCGCGCGAAACGAGTTCGACGGGAAGCGTGACGTTGCTGGTCGCCGCTCCACTGCTGCTGATCACACGCAACGCGCGCACGCTGAACGCTTCGTTATTCGTCAAGTATGTGGTGGAGGGGTTATCGATGCCTCCGCCAATCAAGTAAAGAGATTGATTGACTACGGCTCCCTGCATTCCCCAACGAGCCGTGATGGCTGATGCTTCATTTCGCCAAGTATCTGTGACAGGGTCGTAAGATTCGACCACGTTCGTCTGTGTGGCTGGCCCCGCTGGGTAGCCACAAGCCACATAAAACCTCCCGCCGATTACACCAGAAGCGGGAGTAAACCTGCCAGTTGACATGGGGCTTTTGCTGGCCCAGGTATTTGTTGCCGGGTCATAGACTTCAAGCGTTGACAATATAGAGCCATCGCCTGCTTGCCCACCGGCAACGTATAGCTTTTCGCCAATTACCTGCACCGCTGTATATGATCGCGCTACCGGCATTGGCGCTCCGGTTGCCCACCTGTCAGTGGCAGGATCATATATCTCAAGTGTGTTGACGCGCGGAAGAGCGTTACCTGACGAAAGGTTCCCGCCAACCACATACAACTTTCCGCCAATTACACCAAAGCCTGGAACTTCACGAGCAGTAGGCATCGGAGTTTTAGTTGTCCAACTGTTGGTTGCTGGATCGTAAACCTCCAAAGTATTTAATGTGGGGGCATTCGCTACGGTATTGGTATTGCCTCCGCCTGCAACATAGAGTTTCCCGTTGATCACGCCTGAGGCCGCGCCAAAACGCACAGTAGGCATTGCTGCTCTCGTGCTCCACGAATTGGTATTTGGATCGTAAACTTCAACCACGTTTAGAGCCGTAGAACTATTCCACCCTCCAACCACATAAATAAGACCGTTGATAGTTTCGACCATCGGAAAAATCCGAGCCGTTGGCATCGGCGCTTTGACCGTCCACGCGCCAGGGTCGGCAGCCAATGCGGTCTGGTTGATTGATGCAGCGCTCAGCGCCGTCATCAGCGCAATCAGCATCAAGCCGAGAAAAAATCTGCTGGAACGAACACACGGATGCTTTCTCATGGTCTTCGCCTCCTGATTTTGAGTTGACTTCAAGTTTGGTAGTGGAAATGTTGCGACCGGCGGATGGCCGGTGCTAAATTGCAAACCTCTTCATAAGTCCGACAATTCAACAGAAGCCATCAGCCGTTCGCTGTTAAAGGCGTCTTTTCCGACTGAAAGAGCGGATGCCTGCAGAAAAAAAATCTTTGTGACTCTGTTCGCTTCTTCGTCGCATCGCAACGGTTGAATTTAGCCGTGGGTGAAACCCTTTGGTATCTACACAAGTCGCAAAGCCCTGAAAGGGCTTGATTCAATAGGCGGGGACAAAGTCCCCGTAAACGCGCCGATAATGTTTTCCGACCCTGAAAGGGTCGGATTTGTAGTCAAGTGCGACCCTTTCAGGGTCGGAACGCCGTTGCGACAGTTCCGGCGGCGTTGCCACCGGCTACTGAATCCCGCCCTTTCAGGGCTTTTGAAGGCAACGAAAACTTGTGTAGATACCAATGGGTGAAACCCACGGTGGGGAGCGGTATTTCCCCTCGTCGCGTCAGTGACTACTGAGTTCAGTCGTCGCTGACGTGACGAGGGGGCCGTTTGACCGTTACCCGGCGTTGAAACGCCGCGCTAAAATCAGCCGCCGCTATGCGGCGAAGAACAGGCCAAAACTAGGAGAAAAATTATGGGTTTAACTGCATCACACATTTCCACACCTCAGGATTTCACGGCTCAGTTGATCGCCTGGCGCGAAGGCGACGAATCGGCTTTGGAGCGGCTGACACCGTTGGTTTATGCGGAGCTTCATCGGCTGGCTCGGATTCAGATGAGCAAAGAACGAGACGGGCACGTGCTGCAAACTACAGCGCTGGTCAACGAAGCCTTTCTGAAATTGATGGATTCGCCCGAAGTGAACTGGCAAAACCGAACGCAGTTTTTCGCGTTGGCGGCGACGTTGATGCGGCGGATTCTGGTGGATTTTGCCCGGCAACGGCTCCGTCAAAAACGCGAAGGCGCGACAATCCGCGTCGCGTTTGAAGAGGCTTTGGTCGTGCGTCGGCAGCGTCCTCTGGATGTGGTGGCGCTGGACGATGCGCTGGAAAGTCTGGCGAAGTTCGCTCCGCGCCAAAGCCGCGTGGTGGAGTTGCGATTTTTCGGCGGGTTGACGGTCGAAGAAACCGCTTCAGTGATGGGAATTTCCGCCGACATCGTCAAACGAGATTGGCGCGCGGCCAAGCTGTGGCTGTTGCAGGAATTGGAGAAAAAGGATTGAAGCCTACGACCATTCGACAAGTTAGCTCCGTCAGGAGCGACCTGTTTATAGCCCTCGGCGAAATAAATTCCCAAGCTCCGTAGGAGCGACATGTGGCAGATGTCGCTCCTAACGGAGCTTGAAGATAGCGCCATTGGCCATTGCTATAAACAGGTCACTCCTGACGGAGCTAAGGCGATTCAACCTTCTATAGCCTTCAAGAAAATGTTTTGTTCGTAGTACCGGCTGTAGCCGGAAGCTTTCTCACGCCAAAACTTCCGCCTAAAGGCGGGACTACGAACTTTATTTTCTTGAAATCTATAACTCTCACGCGAGGACGGTATGACCCCTGAACGATGGCAACAAATCGAAAAAATTTTGCAGGCTGCGCTCGACCGGCAGCCGGACGAACGCGCGGCATTTCTGGACGAAGCCTGCGTTGGCGACGATGAATTGCGGCGCGAAGTCGAAGCGTTGCTGGCGCGCGAAGCTTCCGCCGAACACTTCATCGAAACTGCGGCGATGAACGTCGTCGCTCGCGGTTTGGCCGAATCCGATTTGTCAGGTCAGAAAATCAGCCATTACCAAATCCTCAAACCCATCGGCGAAGGCGGCATGGGCAAGGTTTATCTGGCTGCGGATTCAACGCTCAACCGCCAGGTCGCCATCAAGTTTCTGCCCGAAGCTTTCACCGCCGACCCGGAACGAGTTCGCCGGTTTGAGCAGGAAGCGCAGGCCGCGTCAAAGCTCAATCATCCGAATATCGTCACCATACACGATTTTGGCCGCGACGATGGCCGCCATTTCATCGTCACCGAATTCATCGAAGGGAAAACCTTGCGGGAAAAGTTGAAAGAATCTCCGCCGGACATTCCGCAAATCATCGCCATCGCATTGCAAGTGACCAGCGCGCTGAAAGCCGCTCACGCCGCCAACATAATTCACCGCGACATCAAACCCGAAAACATCATGCTCCGCGAAGACGGCGTGGTGAAGGCGCTGGATTTCGGAATTGCAAAATTGGGCGAAGAGCAAGCGTTCAGAGTACCGCCTTCAGGCGGCATCGGCGGCTTCAGCCGCCCAATCTGGCTCGTAAACGAGCCGCTTCCGCCTGAAGGCGGTACTCTAAACACCTTAACCAGAACCGGTTTGGTGTTGGGCACGGCCAGCTATATGTCGCCTGAACAAGCGAGAGGCCAAGATGTTGACGCTCGCGCTGATCTGTTTTCGCTCGGAGCAACGCTGTACGAAATGGTCACACGGCAGCGTTTGTTTGAAGGCCGAACGCAAGTCGAAGTTCTGCGGTCATTGGCGAACGACGACGAACCGCCAAGGCTGGAAAACCGGTTGAGCGAAACGCCGAAAGAACTGGCGGCAATCATTCGTTTAGCTTTGAAGAAAGATCGGGACAAACGGTATGCGTCGGCAGACGCGATGCTCGGCGATTTGCAGCGATTGCAGGAAAGTCTGAAAACCCAAAGGCTACGTCGAACGATGAAATACGTGGCAGCCGGATTGACTACCGCCCTCGCCATAGTTCTGTCGGCTTTCTGGTTTGCGCGCGGAGAAGTTTGGGAAGAACACAAAATGAACGACGGCCACGTCGGTCACGTCCGCCGCGCCGTGTTTTCTCCAGATGGCAACCAACTGGTTTCAGTCGGCGAAGACAAACAAGTCATCGTTTGGGATTTCGCCAGCCGCAAACGATTGAAAATTTTCACCGATCACACTGACATCGTATCGGCGGTGGCTTTTTCGCTGGATGGAAAATGGTTTGCGACTGGCAGCTACGATAAATCAGTAATTGTGTGGAACGCTGAAAAACTGGAAAAAGAGACTGTCTTGCGCGAGCATCGGGAACCGGTGCATGCCCTTGCCTTTTCGCCAGACAATCAGTTGCTGGCAACCGCTTCTGCAAACAGAACTGCTACTATTGTAAATGATTTTCGGACTGTTTTGTGGGCCGTCAATGGCTGGCGCAAGGTTCAGGAATTACCAGAAGGCAGCGCTTATAGCTCGTTGCTCTTTTCGCCTGATAGCCGTTTCTTGCTCACGGGGCAGGGACAGTGGGACTTGCTCACCAAACGAAAAGTATCGGATTTCGGAAGCGGCAACTGGACAGCCTTTTCGCTGGATGCAAGGAAAGTCGCAAGAGTTTCGAATCTTGGTGGGATAAGCATTTCAGATTTATCTAGCCCAGGACAGTTAGCCAGCGGAAACGAGGCGACAGAGTTTCCGGCGCACCAGGATTTTGGGCGTTCGGTCGCGTTTTCTCCCGATGGCAAGTTGTTGGCGTCGGCGTCAGAAAACGTTGCGCTCTGGGATGTGTCCTCAAGAAAATTGCTGACAAGGTTTGACGACAACTCGACTGTTTGGAGCGTAATGTTTTCGCCCGATGGCAAGCAACTGGTTTCCACGCACGCCAACGATAAGATTATGGTTTGGGACATTGCGGACAGAAGACGGGCTGGCAGCTTCAATGGTCATGGCGACACCGTTCGAGCAATCGCTCTTTCGCCAGACGGCAAATGGATGGCATCGGGCAGCGCAGACCGTTCGGTGATTTTGTGGGATTTAGGAACCAGGCGAAAAGAAGCGGTTTTCACCGAACACAAAACGCGCGTGACGGCGTTGGCTTTTTCGCCGGACAGCCAATGGATGGTTTCCAGCGACCAGGACGGCATTGCCATGCGCTGGGATTTGGATACGCGGCGGGTCAAATGGAAAACAGAGAAAGTTCCGGCTCCGGGCATTTGTCTGGCAATTTCGCCGAATGGCCAATGGCTGGCGGTTTCAAACGCAATTTATGACAGCCAGACCGGGCAGATGATTGTTGACCTGATGAAGCCAGAAGTGGCTTGGTCTGCCGGTGTTGCAATTTCCTCCGATGGGGGGCTGCTTGCTTCCGCCGGTCGCCATTTTACCCACATGGGACTTTATTTGCTGGACACTAAAAACTGGCAGGTCATTGCCGGTCAGGAAGCCGACAATATGGAGTTGGTGAGCGTCAGCTTTTCGCCGGATGACCGAATGCTCGTGACCGGCGGCATAGACGGCAAAGTTCTGTTGTGGCAAACGAAGCCGCTGCTTCTGCTTGGCGAGCTTGGCCAACACAAGGCGCGCGTCAATAAAGTCGTCTTTTCGCCGGACGGCGCGGAAGTCGTTTCCAGTTCCAACGACAAACAACTCAAATTGTGGGATGTCGCTCGGCGAAGATTGATCCGCACCATCGGCGATCACTCTTCGCCGGTTGAAGCGATTGCCTTCTCGCGCGATGGCAAATTCATCGTATCCGGCGAACACGATCACACGGCCAGAATTTACCGACGGCATCGCACCTGGTTTGGCTCGAAAGTGGATTGAGACTTGAAGGCGCGGAGAGCGGTTGGTAGGATGCGCCCGCCATGCAAGGAGGCCAAAAATGAGTGAACCAATCACCTTGACGATCACTACCGAAGAACTCGCTGAATTGGAAACTTTGCTCGATCAATTCCACGCGGAAATTGAAAGGGATAAGAGCGAGCACGAACGGATTATGGCGCGCGTGGATCAGAATCTTGCCAATATCAATGAAAAGCATAAATTGATTCGCGCTATGCTGGGGACGCCTTCGCCATTTGAAATTTCATCTTCTTCAAGGGACTTGCAGGCTATTGAAAGCGAAAACTTCTGGTTGCAACTGGAAAACCTCATCCTGCGTTCACAACTCGGCCTGCCACTCAGCAACTGAAACAAACTCTTCCTGTGAATACTTCGGCGATGGCGAAGTTCAGAGTACCGCCTTTAGGCGGCGGCGGCGCGCCGCAGGCGCGCAAGGCGAGCTGAAGCTCGCAAGCCGCCTAAAGGCGGTACTCTGAACGCAAACAGAATAGCGACTTCAGCAACTCGGCGGCATCACAGAAATCGTCAGGCTGGCGGCGTTCGTCAGCGTCAGCGTGTGCAGGTTGTGGCCTTGGTTGAAAGCGTTGGCGGTGGAGCGAGTGTTGGGATTGGTGACGAGGCTTGCGCCGAAGAGGGCGATGTCGGCCTGACCGTACAAGCGCAGCCAGCCGGTTCTTCCCGACGGAATGAAGGATTCAAAGCGCGGGCCGGGACAGGGAAAACAACTGGTCAATTCCATCCTCATTTGGCATCCGCCGCTGCGCGTCACGCTGGCGGCGGTTTCCGCATCGTCATATAGCAATCCGAAAATCGCGCCAATTGCGCTTGCCCCGGTTCGCAAATCTCCGTCAAGCCGGTTGAGGAAAATCACTGTTTCGTTGCCGTCGGCTCGGCTGGCGATGTTGCTGGCGGCGACCACTCGTGGAGCCTGGCTGTAACGAACGCCGTCGAAATTGATCGTCGCCGACATCGCGCCGGTCGCGCACGGTTGCCAACCCGGCAAAGCCGCAAAAGCCAATGCAGGCAAATTCGCCGCGTGACCGGATTGAAATTTCACGAATTCGCTGCCGAGCAGAAAATTGAAATTAGCCGGGCAGCCTGTGGCGTCCGTCGCTACGGCAATCAGATAGCCAGTCGTGCCGGGATCAATGTCCGAAGCGAGAAAGTGAGTCGTCTGTTGAGCCGTCAAGCAGATGAAGCTGTCAGCGACTGAACAGGCTTCGCTGATGAAAAACAACCGGACAAAAGTGGATCGCGCAGGATCGGCGTTGGTGATGGCGATGCGCGTGTTTTGCGATTGCGGCGAACTGGCGTTGGATGTGTAAACCGGAAACGCCAGCGCCGAACCGGCGAGTTGATCGTTTGCGGCAGGGCTGGGCGGGATGGGTTGGCCAGCGTCCTGATTGACCGTTACGGCAAACGCGCAGTTGGCTGAATTGCCTGAACTATCAGTCGCCGTGCAATTGACCATTGTCGTTCCGACCTGAAAAGTCGCGCCGGAAGGCGGCGAACAAGCGGCTGCTGCCTGGCAATTGTCGGTGACGGTCGGCGTTGCATACGTCACTTCCGCTGATGTTCCGTTGGGCGCAACAACTGTCACGGCAGTCGGACAGGCGATGGTTGGCGGTTGAGTGTCACGAACGCTGAGCAGGAATGTGAACCGCGACGGCGCGTCGGTGTCGCAAATGATCGCGTAATTGCCGACCGGAAAAGGCGGACGACGTGTCGAAGCGCAATGCGTCAGAATGCAGGGGCTGGGCGAACGTGGCGGATTGAAACCGGTCTGGCACAAGCCCGGATCGGCGGGCGACACCAGCAAACCCAGCGAAATCGTGGTCGTTGCCGTTCCGCGATTCACGCCGCCATCGGAAATTTGCAGAGTCAGGGTGATAGGCGTTCCAAGTTGTTGATTGGCCGCCGTAAACGAAAAGCTGCGCGAAGTTGAAGGGCCGCCAGCGGACAATCGCCCGTAATCCTGTTGGCCGCTGGGAGAAAGGACTCCGCCGCTGGCTTGCAGCGTAGCCAGAAGCTGCTGGCTGGTGTTGGTTCCGCCAGTGTTTTGCAGCGCGATGTTCAATGTGACGGTTTCGCCGGGGTCAACCAATCCGTCAGGCATTCGGCAATCTTCGGCGGTCAGCGTCCATCCGGCTACGACGATTCTGGGCGCGCTGGTTTGCGGGCTGGCGCTGCCGCGTTCGATCAGCGCCAATCCAAACACTAAAACCGACAAAAGCAAAAAAGAGAATTCCAGTTTGACCGGCCAACTTCGCGGCATAGAAAGTTCCTGTTCGGGAAATCGTCTCAATGGTGGGGATTCGGAAAGAGTTTACACTTCGGCTGATGGGTAATGAAACGGCAGATCGCGAATGGCGGAACTGCGCCGTAAAGCGCAGCCCCGCCAATTGACGCGGGGGTGAGAACTTATAACGTGATGCCTTCTTCGCTGCGCCCCAGCACGCGCGCGACGATCTTGGCCAGTTCTACCGGTTCTACGGGTTTGGCCAGATGGCGCTGGAATCCCGACGCCAGAGCTTTTTCCCTGTCCGCAGGGCTGGCAAACGCGGTCAACGCAACGGCGGGCAGTTCGCCGCCTTCGTCCGCTGGCAAAGCGCGCAGTTTCTGAATCATCACGTAACCGTCTTCGTCCGGCATGCCTATGTCTGAAACCAGCAAATCCGGTTTCCATTCAGCCAGCACTTCCAGCGCTTCGCGGACTGAACCAGCGGCACGAACTTCGGTTCCGTACCGATTCAACATCACGCTCAACACTTCGCGCGTGTCGCGTTCGTCGTCCACCACCAGCACCTTGACGCCGCGCAAACTGCCTGAACGAGTCGAAGATTCAGGCAGGGATTCCGGCCACAATTCGCCTTCGTTCGATTCGACTTTCTGCACAGCCAGCGGCAAGGTAATCATGAAATCCGAACCTTGCCCTTCGCCACGGCTGTAAGCGTAAATCGCGCCGCCGTGCAATTCGACTATGTGTTTTACGATGGCCAGTCCCAATCCCAAACCGCCCTGCTGGCGTTTGGTGGAACTGTCTGCCTGACGGAAGCGATCAAAAATGTGCGGCAGGAATTCGGGATCAATTCCCTGTCCGGTGTCGCTGACAATCAGCAACGCCTTGTTTTCCAATCGCTCCAACCTGACTTCGATCAAACCGCCCGCCGGAGTGAATTTGATGGCGTTCGACAACAGATTCCAAACTACCTGTTTCAATCGTTCCGGGTCGCCATTGAACGGCCCGACCCACGGTTCCATGACGATTTGCATGCGCAAACTCTTGGCTTCGACCGAAGGCCGAACGGCATCCACCGCCGCGTCCACCACGCTCATCAATTCTACGGGTTTGCCTTCCAGACTGAGTTTGCCGGTGGCGATGCGCGACGCGTCGAGCAAATCGCCGACCAGATGCGCCTGGGATTTGGCGTTGCGTTCAATGGTCGTCAAGGCGCGTTCGGCGCTGGCGCGGTCGAGCGTTCCCGAACGCAGCATCTGCGCCCATCCCAGAATCGCGGTCAGCGGCGCGCGCAATTCGTGAGAAATCATCGCCAAAAAGTCATCTTTCAAGCGGCTGGCGTTTTCGGCGTCCATACGCGCTTCGTGTTCGCGGGCGAGCAACAGCGCGCGTTCGTCTTCGATGCGTTTGCGCTGAATGCCGTGAACCAGAATGTCGGCCACAGAAGCCAGCGCGTTGATCGTGTCGGCTTCCAGGCCGTGGCGGGCAAACATCGCCAATACCCCGATCAATTTGTCGCCGTCCATCAACGGATAACCGGCGAACGCCGCCATGCCTTCTCGTTCGGCCCAATCCTTGTCGCTGATGCGCGGATCGTTCGGCACATCGTTGGTCAGGTGAGGCGCTTTTTCTTCGGCAATCAACCCGATCTTGTATTGGCCGACCGGCACACGTCCGGCCAGTCCTGGAATGTTGACGTCGAGTCCAGCGCTGGCCTGCAACATCAGCACATCGCCGGTTTCGTTCAACAACCAGATGCGAGCCAACGCGGCGTCAAGATGCTCCACCACCGATTCGGCGCATTCCTGCAACATCTGAGGCAAGGAATTGTTTTCGTTCGTCAACGCAGCGCTGATTTCGGCGCGCAAAGCGGCCTGCCGATTCAATCGCGCCTGAATCAATTCCGCCCGTTTGCGTTCGGTAATGTCGCGTGCGATGCCCTGCATGCCTATGGGCATGCCGTTTTCGGTCAACACCATGGTGTTGATTTCCAGCGTCATCCGATGCCCGTCTTTGCAGACGATTTCCAGTTCCAGCGGTGTCTTGAAGGTTTTGCCATGCACCTGTTCGGTGACCCGCTGCAACACTTCAGGCAGATATTCCGGCGCAATGATCTGAGCGATATTCATTCGCATCGCTTCTTCGTGGCTGTAGCCGGTGATGCGCTCGGACATTTCGTTGACGGTCTGGAAATTTCCCTGCAGGTCGTGGGTGTAAATCAGGTCGTTGGCATTGTCGAACAGAGCGCGATAGCGGGCTTCGGCGGCTCCCTGAGCGGCTTCGGCGCGGTAACGTTCAGTGATGTCGCGGGCGATTCCCTGCACGCCGACCGGCTGGCCGTTTTCAATCAACAAACGAGTGCTGACTTCGACGGGCATGGTGCTTCCGTCTTTGCTGATGATCTCCAACGCAAATGGCGGCAGATTATCCGGGCCGGACAGATGCTGCATGATCCGCTGCTGGGCTTCCTGCAGGTATTTCGGAACGACCACCTGGGCGATGTTCATTTGCAGAACTTCGTCCAATGAATATCCCGTCAGACGTTCGGCGGTCTTGTTCAGCGATTTGAAATTGCCTTCCAGATCATGGATGTAAACGATGTCGTTGGCGTTATCGAACAAATCCTGGTAACGGCTTTCGGCAGCCCGGCGAGCGACTTCAGCGCGTTTGCGTTCGGTGACATCGCGGATCAGGCTCATGACCAGCAACCCGTCTTCAGTTTCAATCTGGCGGCGTGTGATTTCCGCCGGGAATTCGCGGCCATCGCGGTCGAGCAGATAAAACTCCACCTGTTCGGCGTTGCCGGAAAGATTGCCTGTCAGCAGGGCTTCGTCCAGATCGAGCAGCGCATCGTCTTTTTCGGCGGGCGGTTCCGGAACCTGTCCGCGCAAGCGTTCGGGAACCAGCACTTCGACGCTTTTGCCCAGCAACTCTTCGCGTTTGTATCCGAACAGCTTTTCGGTTTGAGTGTTGACCAAGACGATTTCGCCGTCCTGATTGGCCAGCACAATGGCGTCGGGCGCGAATTCCAGCAGTTCCTGAAAGCGTGTGCGCGCAGCAACCAGACTGTTGATCAAACTGCGCTGTTCGCGCATGTCGCGGGCAACGGCCAATACGCCTGTGATCTTGTTCTGTTTGTCATGCATCAGGCCGAGCGAAAAGCTGACCGGAATGTTCGCTCCGCCCAATGTGCGCAGATCGGCGTCAAGATTGGTGATGCGTCCGGTCGGCGCGATTTCCATCAATTTCCAGGGAGTCGCCGGAATGTCGTCGGAACCGCACACAGCCGTCAGCGGGCGACCGAGGATCGAAGTTTCAGGGCATTCCAGCAACGCGGCTGCCGCCGGATTGGCGCGAATCACGCGCCCTGAACGGTCTGTCAGGAACAATGCCTCAGACATCGAAGAAATCACCTGTTGAAACAGATCGCGCGTTTCGGAAATTTCCGCCGTGCGGCGTTCCAGTTCGAATTGCGCATTGGTCAATTCGGCGTAGGCGCTCTGCAAATTGGCGAACATGTCCGGCCACGCTGCTTCATGCAGTTGGCGACGGTTTTCGTCACGATCTTCTTCTACGTTTCTGAACTTCCAGGTTGGCAGTCGCATTCAAAACCTCCAAAGGGGGATCGGGTGAATGCTGAATTCTGAATGCTGAATTGAATTGTCACTAAACAGTGGGGCGACACTTCATCATTCAGCCTTCATCCTTCCGCATTCCTTTAAGGGTCAAAACTTCGTACGGCTCTGAGCAAATCAATGCCAGTGCATTCTTCGGGATGTCCAAAATCTTCGAGCAGCGGCGTCGAAAGAATCGCTTTTTCATACGGCCCCGGGACGCCGAATGAATCCTGCGGCGATCCCATCCAGCCGGATGCCGTGACAATCTGGTAATTGGCTATCTGGCCACCGACAATCATCACGTAATGCATCAAACAGCCCTGGGCGTCTTCCCAGAATCCGGCTCCGATGGCTTCCTGCGGAACTCGAAACCGCGTGGACATGGCGGTTTCGCCACGCTGCAATGCGTCAAAAGCTTTCAACAGATAAGTCAGCGCAATGACGCTGCAATACGAAATGTGATAAGCCCGCGCTCGATTGCGCTCAAAGGCGTTGGCGCGTTCGGGAACATGCCAGACGACTTTCGTAGCCGGAAGCTGAAATTTCGGCAGATCAATTTCCATCCCGGCGTCTTTGGCGGCGCTTCCGGTGGCGTGAATAAACTCGTTTTTCAACTTGCCGCCGACGGCGGTTATCCATTGCCGCGCCAATGCGCCCGATTCCATAGGCTCACGATCCCAGCGAGGGGCCGTGTTCCAACTGTAGGCTTTTTGCCAGTTGCCGAGTTCCGGCACCGGAATCGTCAGCTTGTTCCACGGATGCAGCGGCGACAGCGGAACGCCCAGCGGATCGTTTTTCAGCGGATGCCCGTTCCAGGCGGAATAAAACGAATGATCGGCGAATTCTTCGATCCCGGCGCTGATTTCGGCCAGCTTGGTCGTTCGCAATTTGCCTTTGACGATCACTCCCGGCGTTGTCATGCGGCGTTCGCCCCATTCGTTGCACTTATCGAATCGCGCGTTGTAAGCGTTCGGATCATCCCACAACCCTGCGCTGATGAAATTCGATTGCGTTTCGCCGACGTGGCGATACCGCGGATCGGCGGCGTAAAAGAATTCCACCAGATCGTCCCAGACGGCGACGACTTTTTTGGCGTAATCCACCAATTGATTGATGCGCCCCAGCATGCTCTGAAAAGTCGAGCGATTGGCTTCGATTCCGACTCCGCCGGCAAAGATCGAAGACGGATGCGGATATTTGCCAAAGACCAGCGCGGCGACTTCGCACGCGGTGCGCGTCAACTGAATCGCTTCGCGATAAAGCTGGCCGCTGAAGCCATTCATTTCGGTCATGAGTTCGCCGATGGTGCGAAATCCATGAAACGACGTTCCGGGCGCAGCCGTTTGCTGCGCCAGAATCCACAACGAAGGATTGGTTTTGGCGACCACGGATTCGGAATAATCCGGCCCGGCCACCAGAAACAGGTGCCGCACATGCGAAGCCAGCAACTCCGCCGCTGCGCCCAATGAACGAACAATCGTCGCCAACGGAGGCGGCGAAATGCCATAAGCCATTTCCAGCGCCTGAGCCGCCGCAATCGAATTCGCTCCGCTGCCCTGTCCGCTGACGCGGCTGGCCAGGGCGACAACATCCGAAGGAGCGCGGTTTTTCAACACCAGTTCGCAACCGCGAAACCCTGTGGTTTCGACTCGCACGTCCAGCACTTTGCGCGCGGCGAAATCAATCAACGCGCCGAGCGACAAACGTTCTGTGACACGTGTCAACGGGTCAACTTCAAACCGGTATACGTGCGGATTGTCCGCCGCTTCTTTCAAGATTCGTTCGCGTTCGGTGGCAATCTGCGGACGCGGCGCTGTTCCCAGCCCGAACGGATCGGCTACGCCGACAGCCCTCATTCGCGCCTGTCCCGCTTTGTCGAATTCAATTGGCAGGTTTTTGAAAACCATCCTGTATCAGTTTCCAGCGCTCAGTTTCCAGTCGCGTGTTACCGGTTGCCAACACCGGAAACGGGAGACTGGAAACTTCATCAGGGATCAAAACTCCGCACGGTTCGCAGAATGTCCACGCCGGTCAGGTCTTCCGACCGCGCGCATTCTTCCAACAGCGGAGTGTTCATAATTGCCGCTTCGTAAATTCCCGGCATTCCTACGGCGTCGCGCGGCGATCCCATCCATTCCGAAGGCGTGATGATCTGGTAATTCGTCAATTTGCGTTCGTTGATGGACAGGTGATGCGTGACGGCTCCGCGCCCGCATTCCCAGAAGCCAACGCCCATGGTGGTTTTGTCCGGCACGCGAAAACGTCTGGAAATATGGTTTTCCCCGCGCCGCACGTAATCGAACGCCTGCAACAAATTGGCGTAAGCGACGATACCGGCATAAGCCAGTTGATAGGCGCGCGCGCGAATCCTTTCCAGCGTGTTCGGACGTTCGGGAATCAACCAGCGCACGCTCATCGCCGGTTGTTGGCCTTTCGGCAAGGCGATTTCCAGCGAACGGCGACCGGTGGTGATGAATTCGCAATTCGGATTGGCATTCAGCGTGTTGATCCACATCCGCGCCAACGCGCCGGTTTCCATCGGTTCCCTATCCCAGCGCGGAGCCGCCGCCCACGAATACCGTCCGCGCCAGCTTCGTTCCTGCGGAGCCGGAATCGTCTGCTTGTTCCATGGATGCCAGGGCGACAACGGGCCGCTCAAGGGGTCGGCATCGAACAATTCGCCTTCCCAGCTTTTGTAAAACGAATGGTCAATGAACTCTTCGATGCCGATGTTGATGTCGCTCAATCGCGAAGTCCGCAATTCGCCGTTAATCATCACACCCGGCATGGACAATCGCTGCTGTCCCCATCCATTGCAGTTGGTGTAACTGGCGTCGTAACTTTCCGGGTCGTCCCACATTCCTACTGAAAACAGATTGCCCGGCAATTCGCCTACGCGGCGATAGCGCGGTTCGGCGTCGTAAAAAAAATCCACCAGATCGTCCCAGATCGCCGTCACCTTTTTGGCGTAATCCAGCAACGTGTTCACACGCCCCAGCACCTGATTGAAAGATTCCTTGTTGGCTTCGACGCCAATTCCGCCCGGCACAACCGCAGACGGGTGCGGATACTTGCCCAACAACACCGTCACGATTTCGTGCGACAGCCGCATCATCTGCAACGATTCCAGATACAGATGACCGCTCAGCGGATTCAAGCCACGCATGACATCGGCTATCGTGTCCAACCCATGAACATTCACGCCGGGCGCTGGAGTTTTCTGCGCCTTGCCCCACAACGACAAACTGGTTCGACTGATCGCGGCTTCGGAATAATCCGGCCCGGCCAGCACGAACAAATGATGCGCGCTTTCGCCTATGACTTCGCCGCAAGCGCCCAGATTGCGGGCCAGAATCGCCAATGGTGGAGGCGTCACGCCGCATGACATTTCCAGCGCCATTGCCGCTGCAACCGTATGCGCGACGCTGGACGTTCCGCGCGCGCGACTGGCCAGATGAACCGCGTCCGAAGGTTCGCGTCCCTGCGCCAGCAATTCGTAGCCACAGAACTGCGCGTTTTCGATTCGCGCATCCAGCACGCGGCGCTGTTCAAAATCAATCACTGCGTGAACCGACAGGTTGCCCGATACGCGCGTCACTGGAGACACGTTGAAATCCCAGACGTGCTGGTTGTCGGCCAGCTTTTCCAGCGCCCTTTCGCGGTTGAGCGCCCGCTGTATTCGCGGATCGCCATCCACGCTGAATGGCGCAACGGCGTCTTCATCGCGCAAATGCGCGCGCCCGTAGGCGTCGAATTCGATTGGCAGACTTCTGAATGTCACAGGCAAAGAGTAAGAAAAACGTGATGAACGCCTGAACGCCTGTGTGAGGGTAGGCTGCGCTCAAAAGAATGTGTCGCTGCGTCAAGAACGCCGTTCGTCGCAAGCATCGTGAAATCGTTTTGGGGCTATCAGGGCGTAACAAGTGGCATCACGATTGTTGCTCAAAACGCCGGATCGGGTCTGGCGAGCGCCATATACTGGTCTACGAAATCTCGCTCAGTGCATCCGATACAGCTTCCGCCGACGCGGGCGCATCCACCAAATCCGCGCAACCACCCGGTCACTGGAACCGGGCATTTGATTACCGGACGATTCGACAGGTCAAAACCGACTGCCGGGGGATATTCGACTCGCGGAGGCAACGGGTATGTCTCGTGACCATAGAGCCATCGAGGACGGCGTTCTTCATCCAGGTCCAGGGGCACCAATTGAGCCAGATGAAGGAAAACGTAAGTCAGGGTTTCAAGAAAACCTTCGCCGGTTGGGGCACATCCCGGCACATTGATGATCGGCAATCCGCCGCGGCTGCGATAATCGCGGCCCAGATAATCTTCCAATCCACGCGCGCCAATCGGGCTGCCATCCGCCGCCATTACGCCTCCCCACGAAGCGCAGCTTCCCATCGCAATCACCGCTTCGGCCTGCGGAGCCAGGCGATCCACCCAGTCGGCAGTGGTGATCGGTCGGCCATCAGTCGAAGTTCCCAACCGCGAAAAACTGCCCGAACCGGCCAGGCTTTCATTGGCAATCGCGCCTTCCAAAACCAGCACATAAGGTGTCAACTGCCCGGCAGCGGCGCGTTCCAAACTGGCGCGAAACACATCTCCGTTTTCCATCGCCAATTCCGGATGCACCAAAATCACACGCGGCGCGTCCGGCACATTGCCCAGAATCAAATCTTCGATGCCGGGTTCCGACGCGCCGAGCATGGCCATCGTACATCCGCCATTGCATCCGGCTCCCGACAGCCAGATCAGATACACCGCTTCGAGCGAGGACACTTCGCTCTGCATAGGCAGCACCTCTTTCGCGCAAAAAAACTCCTGAACTCAAACTCAAAAAAACCTTTTGAAATTCTCTTCTTCAGAACTTTTGCTTTTTGTGATCGGCCATTTACTGAACCGATTTAATGTGAACAAGTGGTATTCCCGCTTTAAGTTGGCGCGGATTATAAGCATGCGCCTATGCCGACGCAACCGGTTATCCATCCAGGCAAAATTAGAAACTCGCCTTCTGACAGCCACTCAAGCGGCGATGACGGCGATGGATGGCAAACATAGATGTGATGGACGGGTTTTATGCCAACGATGAGTCCCGCAATTGTTGTTTGAACCGGTCGTCCGAAGGTGTTTCTTGAACCATGATCATGATTCCTTTCCGGGCTGACTGAGCGGGTATTCGATTTCTCGTATGGTTGAATCCGATTTTCGGGCTTTTCGTCTGGTATACCAAGCGACGACTCCCGACTTGGCGAGGTTGTAGATTGTTCCGCGGTTTTGAAGGATCACTTTTGCCCAAGTCCACCTGCTCAGTTGTGGGAAATAAATTCCGCGAAAGAAGATACGAGCGATAAAGACATTGATGCGGTGACTGAGCGGACGATCAGAGATGGCGTTGACAGCCGCCGCTATCGTGTCCGGGCTATAAGACTCTGTCCAAGCCTCATTCAGTTCCGCCTGAGCCTCATCAATGGTCATTTTCAGCGGTGTGTGCGCCATCCAGAAAGGCTGGTATTCCAACCAGTGCTGAGGACGCGTCAGCCGTCCGGAATCCTTCAGCTTCTTGTAAAGCGGAGTCGAGGGGAAAGGGATAAGCGTGCCAAATACCGGCAATCCCGGAGGCCAGTTGCGTATCTGGCCAAGCGTCCGCCTGGCCGTGCCCACCGTGTCATTATCCATGCCGAAGATAAAAGAAGTGATTGCCTGGATATTGCGCCGCGCCAGCCGGTCGAGCACTGCCGCATATTCGTCGGGCTTGTTGAATCCCTTGTTCACACCAGCCAGATTGGCCGGATCAATGGATTCCATGCCGATGAAAATCCATTTGCCGCCGGAAGCCGCGATCAAATCAACCAGTTCTTCGTCTCGCAGCAGATTGGCGCTGATCTGCGCCACCCAATGCATCTGCGCGTTGGCGGCGATAATGTCACGCAGTAATGATTTCGTGCGCTTGGGATTGATGGCAAAGTTGTCGTCAATGAAAAAGACGGCAATCTGCCCCTTCTCATTGCGGGCGCGTGCCTTCAGCCTCAACAATTCGTCAACAACGCTTTCATTGGTGCGAAACCGTATGGAATCGCCGAAAAAACCCGTAACGGTACAGAACTCGCAACCGTAAGGACAACCCCGTCCGGATTCAACCGGAATCAATCGAAACGTTCCCCACCCTTCCCCAACGTTTTTGAGCATGGAGTTGAGAGCATTGGGAACAATGTTGAACTGATCCAGGTTCATGGTTTCCCAGGGAATTGAAGGATAGGGCTGTAGACTGGGTTTGATGTCCTTGCCTTTGGCATCGAGCGACGGTGAGTAAACGTCTTTCAGTTCGCCCCGCGCGACGTCATGCACGATCTGTGGCCAGGTTTCGTCTGCTTCGCCCAAAGCCACGGCATCCGCATGGCGCGTTCCTCCATCTCGCCCCAGTGCTTCGTCCGGCAGTTCAGTCACATGGGGACCGCCCATGACCACCAACACCCCAGCCGCGCGAAGCGCGTCAGCCATCCGGTATGCTTTGGCAATCATCCGGGTCATGGCGCCAATTCCAACCAAACCGATGCCATTTTCGCGTACAAACTGCACCAGTTCCTGTTCATTCATTGCATGCGCATTGCCGTCTACCAGTATCACTTCATGACCGCGCGGGGTAAGCGATTGCAAAAGAAACATCCACAGATGCGGCATGAAATTACGTGTCACACCGTTGTCGGGGTTATAGAGAAGAATTTTCATTTAACGGGTCTGCTTTCAGGTAAAAAGGTCTGCCCCTCTTTTTTAGCCACACATCTCACCGGTTATAAAGCCAGCAGGTAGTCTCTCTTGGCAGAAGATCCGCCCGCTGGCTTTTATTCGCCAGCAGGTCATGCTGGTGATGGCCGAGATGAAAAACTCGCCCTTGCCCTGCGACCGGCATCCGATCATGCATTGCGGTCGGGGAAGCGTGAAAGTGTGGTGAAAAAATTGATTACAAAAACGAAGGGAGTTGATTTGGGATAAACCAGGCGTTCATCCAAGTAAACGCCAGATCATGATGCAAACAGTTATGCGGGGCTTCTATGCTCAACCTTTTCGTCCCGCCTGACTGTTTCACTTCCAAAAAGGTAAGCCCGTGGATTAACCGCAGTTTTGAGTTGAGAACTGATGTTACGCGATGGCAAATCAAGCAAAGCATTTGACAGTTTCTTCGTCCCGGCAGGGACGGTTGAAATTAGCGCGGCGTTTCAACGCCGGGTAGCAGAGCCTTTCTTTGCCGCGTCCTGTAAGGACGCTTGAATCCTGTTCTGGCGGAAACTCAAGCGTCCCTACAGGACGCCGGTTCATTCGCTGCTTTTCCCGGCAGTAAACTGCCGCGCTAATATCAAAGCTGTCCCTGCCGGGACGAAAACCGTGTCAAACCCAATGTTCGATTCCTTAGCGCGTAACATCAGTTGAGAATTGAAATTTTGTCCTCTTCGACAGGTACGAATGACGGTAAATACATCAAGACAGCCATTCTTCCGACGTTGTCCAGAATCTAGTTGAAATTCGGGTCTGTTAGGTCATCGGAACAGAGGGGATTCCTAGTTGAAATTCGACTATCTTGAATCAACTAAAGGAGACCCTTTCAATGACCAAACCGACCCT